>Ga0172373_10000086_pt1 | contig 129166 bp, 135 predicted proteins | sample Lak10m_2_FD_114546 | JGI IMG/M metagenome (GOLD analysis project Ga0172373, IMG submission 114546) | Freshwater microbial communities from Kabuno Bay, South-Kivu, Congo - kab_092012_10m | ecosystem: Environmental > Aquatic > Freshwater > Lake | place: Democratic Republic of the Congo...
GACCTGGCTCCAGTCGGTCAGATTGAGCGCCCAGTCCCAGCCCCAGCCTTCGAACAGCTTCTGCAGCGCCGGCCCGTTAAGTCCGCTTGCGATGGGGCCTCCGAAGAAATTCGACAGCGCACCGCCGATGGTGACGCCCATAGCGAAGACGCCAAGTGCGTTGGCGCGACTGCGCGGCTTGAAGTAATCGCCAATGATCGAGTTGGATGGCGGCGTGCCGCCCGCCTCTCCGATCGCGACGCCGATGCGCGCGAACAGCAGGAACAGGAAGGAATTTGCAAAGCCGCACAACGCCGCCATGATGGACCAGATCGAGATGCACAGCGCGAGGACGACAACGCGATTGTACCGGTCCGCAATCATCGCAATCGGGATGCCCATCAGCGCATAGAAGATCGCGAACGGCGGGCCGTTGAGAAAGCCATACTCGGTATCGGAGAGCTTGAACTCTGCGATGATTGGTCCGGCGATGACGTTGAGAAGGTTCCGGTCGATGAAATTGATCGTATAGACCAGCGTCAGCATCAGGAGGACGTAGAGCCGGTAGCCTGGCGAGCCGAAACTCTGGCCTTCTGCTGGCGCGCCTTCAGCGGCCGGTGTTGCAGTCGACATGGTTGCTCCCCGCGGCGCGGCCGCATTGCGCGATGCCACAGGGGAGATTGTGGCGAACGTGACCCTCCGGACGGTCTTGCGCCGCCTTCGCCCACCCTAGCGACAGATCGCCTGCGGGCAAGGCGGATTCATCTGTCGGAACGCACTGAGATCAGCCCGGCGGCCTTCATGCTCACCCTCTTGCTCGCCCCGGGGAGAAGGTGATCATCAGTCTCGATGTCCAGCGGGGCGAGCGCGTTCCCGATCCTCAAGGTGAGATCGATGTCGGCGCGTGAGGGTGTGGGATCGCCTGACGGCTGGTTAGCCGCCAGGATGATGGCGGGGGACGACAGCTTGGCCCGCCCGGCGATCTCGTGGGCGACCATCTCCCTCGCCAGGGCTTCACGCCCATGCGCGGCATGAAAGCGCAAGGCAGAACGTCGAGACGCTTGTGCTCAGCCGGCTGTGCATCGCCCCTTCCACTGTCCGATGCTTCGGCCTCCCCCGGCGCCGATCGGATCAGTCGGCGCTGGCGCCCGACGTGTGCGGGGTGTGCAGGCCGGCCGGCGACTGGGTGAAGATCTCGCAGCCCGTCTCCGTCACACCTACGGCGTGCTCGTACTGCGCCGAAAGCGCGCGATCGCGCGTAACCGCCGTCCAGCCGTCCTGCAGCAGCGCGACATCGGGGCGGCCGAGATTGATCATCGGCTCGACGGTGAAGATCATCCCCGGAAGCAGCGGCTGGCCCTGCCCGCGCTTGCCGAAATGAAGAATGTTCGGCGCGTCGTGAAAGACCCGCCCCAACCCATGGCCGCAGAACGCTTCGACCACGGAATAGCGCTGGCGCTCGGCATGCTCCTGGATTGCGGCGCCGAGATCGCCAAGGCGCGCGCCCGGCTTGATCGCCTCAATGCCCTTCATCATGCATTCGTATGTCACATCCATCAGGCGCGATGCTTTGCGCTTGACCTCACCGAGAGAGTACATGCGCGAGGTATCCCCGTGCCAGCCGTCGACGATGACAGTCACATCGATATTGACGATGTCACCTTCCTTGAGGGTCTTGGGTCCCGGGATCCCATGGCACACGACATGGTTCACCGACGTGCAGACGGTGTGGCGATAGCCCTTGTAGAACAGGCAGGCCGGCAGCGCGCCATGGTCGAGAACAAACTCGCGCGCGAGATCGTCGAGCTTCTGCGTGGTCACGCCCGGAACGACGTGTGGAACCAGCATGTCGAGGCATTCGGCCGCCAGGCGGCCGGCATGCCGCATGCCGACGAACGCGTCAGGCCCGTAGAGCTTGATCTCGTTCGTTGCGCGCGGCGGCGCTTCGGCAGCATCGATGAAGCCGGCCATGGTCATTGCGGCGGTTCCCTTGTTCGCGCGCGGTCTAGCACGGGTTCGCGGTGGCGCGAACTGCCCGACAATCAGTTCGCCCGTCTCTTGCTTTTGGGCGGTTCGGGTGCAAACGGCTTTGGCAACGGCATGGCCGGCACGCCCTCTTCGAGGAGTTCCTGCGCCACATCGGGCGTCACCTCGCCCCAGACCGGACGGTGGGCGATCTCGCCATAATACATTGAGCGGGCTTCCTCGGCGAACCTGTCGCCGACATAGTCATGCGTCTTCTCGATGTGCGCTCTGACCTCGGCCGCGACCTTCGCCGCGACGACCTCCGGCGGAACAGCCTTGTCGGAGGAGCGCACCATCGGCGCCATGATCTGCTTGTGGACATTGGTCGATCCGCAGACGGGGCATTCAACCAGCTTCTTCTTGCGCTGCGCGTCATAGGCTGCCGAGTCCGAGAACCAGGCCTCGAACCCATGTTCCCCCACGCAGGCGAGAGAATAGCGGATCACGTCAGTGGCGCCTTCCTGTTCACGCCGCAGCCGGCTCGGCGAGCAACGCATCGAGCCGGCCGGCCCGGTCGAGATCGTGTATGTCGTCCGAGCCGCCGACATGGCGGCCGTTGATGAAGACCTGCGGATAGGTCGTGCCGTGGCTGCGCTGGATCATCTCGCGACGCTTTTCCGGATCGTCACCGGCGCGGATTTCATCGAAGGCGATACCCTTCGACGCCAGGAGGTTTTTCGCGCGTGTGCAGTAGCCGCAGAAGTCTCGGGTATAGATCTCAACGCGCGCCGTCACCGGCCAGCTCCTCATTTTAGCACTCTTGCATAAAGTGTGCTGACGCTCTCAAAACAACTTCCTAACGCTTTACCCTGCGTATCTGGAATTGTTCCAAAAATTATAGTGCGGGCGCCTGAAGGCTCGCAACTCTCGCCCGGGCGAGCACATCGACGCATGCAACCTCTGCCCGTTTTGGGGGTTCGCGCAGAGGCGTGGGCCATTGCCCTGCAGTGAGGTCATGGTCGAACACGAGGATGCGCATGTCCTTCACGGGGCCCTTCCGGCCGGAGTGGACGCGGAACGCAACCTGAACGTTGCGCCGCCGGGCGTCCGCCAACAGCCTGCCGCCCCTCTCCAACCAAAATTGCGAGGTGCACGCCACACTGCACACTGAGCGGCTCGGACAGGACGTGGAGCTTCAACCACAGCTCTGGTTGCAGCGCGACAGGCCCGGCAAGCTCCTGGCGCCAGATCGGCGCGCGCTGGGGGCCAGATCAGGCCAGCGAGCGCCGAAGTCACCCGGGCTCCCCGCCACGCCTTACCGCAGGGCTCGCCAGCCGCTAAAGAGCGCTTCGATGCCCGCTCCACCCGATCTTCCGCCAAACCCGATGCGGGTCTTTGACCGCGCCCTTCACGCTCGCCGGCGCACCCGCGCGGCCGCTGGCTTTGCCCAGTACTCCTTCTTGAAAGAGCTCGCGGCGAACGACATCGCGTCCCGATTGTCGGCGATAAATCGGCGCTTTGAGCGCGTGCTCGACCTTGGCGCGCATGACGGCCTCCTGGCGCGCGCCCTTAAAGCTGAAGAGGTATTGCATGGCCGCGTCGGCACGATCGTGCGCACGGACCTCGCGCCAGCCTTCAGGCCGGACATCGCGGCAGACGAAGAAGCGCTGCCCTTTGCTGACGGCGCATTTGACCTCGTCGTCTCGGCCCTGTCTCTGCACTGGGTCAACGATCTGCCAGGCGCGCTGATCCAGATCCGGCGCTCGCTGAGGCCGGACGGGCTCTTTATCGGGATGGTGCTCGGCGGGCGCACGCTGACAGAACTGCGCCAGTCGCTGCTGGCGGCAGAAGAACAAGTTCGCGGCGGCGCCGCCAACCGCATCTCGCCCTTCATGGATGTGATCGACGGCGCCGGACTGCTGCAACGCGCGGGCTTCGCCATGCCGGTTGCGGACAATGACACGCACATCGTGCGCTATGCCCATCCCTTGAGGCTGCTGGCCGACGTGCGCGGCATGGGCGAGACCGCCGCCTTCGCAAACCGGACGGCGCCGCCGCTGACGCGGAGTATCCTGATGCGTGCGATGGAGATCTATGCTGAACGGTTTGGCGATGCGGATGGTCGGGTGCGGGCGAGCTTCGATTTCGTCACGCTGTCAGGCTGGGCGCCCTCCCCGGACCAGCCGCGGGCGAAACGCCCCGGCAGCGCGAGTGTCCGCCTTGCCGATGCGCTGGGCGTTAGGGAACACGATGCGGGCGAAAAGGCCGGATGACTAGGGTGCGAACCCGGCCTGAACGGCGTTGAACGAGCTGTTCGTGGTGCCGCCGATCGCGCTCGCGGCGCCGACGACGGCCACGGAGATGATCCCCGCGATGATGCAGTACTCGACCACGGTCGCACCGGACCGGTCCTTGAGCATGCGAAGGAATGCGTTGAGGGCTTTCATGCGCGTCCCGCCTTTGACCAGTCGATGAAATGCTTGAACAGGGGGATGTCGGCTTCAGGCGCCGGATAGGCTTCGATCTCCGCTGGAGATACCCAGGCCAGCTGCTGGCCCTCATGGGCCGCCACATCGCCCTCCCACCTGCGCGCCAGGAAGACTGGCATCAGCAGATGAAAATTCTCGTACGCGTGCGAGGCAAACGCGAAAGCCGACATGTCGGCCTCGGCCACGGAAACGCCGAGCTCTTCCCTGAGTTCGCGCGCAAGCGCGCCCTGCGGGCTTTCGCCAGCTTCAACCTTGGCGCCCGGAAACTCCCAGAGACCAGCCATCTGCTTCCCTGCAGGCCGCTGCGCGAGCAGCAGCCGTCCATCACCTCGCACCAGCGCTGCCGCGGCGACGAGCACCAGCGGTTTTGCATCCTTCCCTTGTGTCATGACGAGGTTAGCATCCGGTGTAAGCAGGACGATCAACTTCTGTAGGCGCCGTTTATCTTCACGTAACCATCGGTCAGGTCGCAGGTCCAAACCGTCGCCTTGCCGCGCCCGACGCCGACATCGACGCGGATGAATACCTCCGGACCCAAGACGGCCTTCGTGGCGGACGCCTCCGAATAGCCTGGGGACCGGGCCCCCTCATGGGCGACCTGATGCTCGCCGAACCAGATCGAGAGCCGGTCGCGTGCAACCGGTTCGGCTGTCTTGCCGACCGCCATCACCACGCGGCCCCAGTTCGCGTCGCCCGCCGCAAGCGCAGTTTTCACCAGCGGCGAGTTGGCGATCGAACACGCGATGGTTTTGGCGGAGGCGTCGCTTGCCGCGCCCTCCACCGCGATCTCGATGATCTTGGTTGCACCCTCGCCGTCGCGAACGATCTGGGTCGCGAGATCGAGCAGTACGCGATGCAGGGCCACGGTGAAATCGGCGAGGCGCGGATCGTCTGGGTTCTCGATCGGCTCGCCGCCTGCAGCCCCGGTCGCGAACAGAAGCAGCGTATCGGAGGTCGAGGTGTCCGAGTCCACCGTGATGCAGTTGTAGGTGAGATCGCCCAGTCGGGCGATCAGCGACTGGCACACGGCCGGACCCAGATTCGCGTCGGTGAAGACATAGTTGAGCGTCGTCGCCATGTTGGGCTGGATCATGCCCGACCCCTTGGCGATGCCGACGATGGAGACATTGCGCCGGTTGAGATCGGCCGTCTCGCCGGCCGCCTTGGCGAAGGTATCGGTGGTGCGGATGCAGTTCGCGATCTTCTCGAAATCGGGCGGACCCAGCTTGTCCCATATGGCCTCGACCCCGCCGGAGACGATCCCCGGCGCGAGTGGCTCACCGATCACGCCGGTCGCCGAGAGGAAGACCTCATGCTCCAGGCAGCCCGAGCGCTTCCGCGCCGATGCAATTGTCGCCGCATTCTTGGCGATACCGGCTGCGCCGGTAAAGGCGTTGGAATTGCCGGTGTTCACAACCAGTACGCGCGCCCGGCCGCCACCGGCTTTCAGTGCGGCACGGCAGCGGTCGACATCGTCCGAGCGGGTCGAGGATGTCGTGAAGATCCCGCCAACAGCCGCGCCGGCTGGAAAATGCACGAGGAGGAGATCATCCCGCACCCTGCCCTTGTAGAGGCCAAGCGAATGTGTGGCCGCTTCCATGCCGCCCACCTTCGGCAGGTCCGGAAAACGCTCCGGGGCAAGAGGCGAAACGGGCAGGTCTTTTGCAGAGGCCACGATGGACGACTTTCTGGAGAGGGCTATTGCGGTGCGCCGGGCGATAATGGCGCCTCCGGGGCCGGCGCCGGCAGGGCTGGCGCAGGCTCGGTCGGGAGAATTGTTATCTCCGAGGTCGAGGCGCCTGCGGGAGCCGGCGCCTTCGGCGCAATCGGTTCGGCGCGAGGCGCTGCCGCAGGTGCGTCCAGCCGTGACGAGCGCGCCGGATTACGTTTCACAATCTCCGCGTCAGCACGAAGGTCCTTGAGAATCCTCTCAAGCTGCTGGGTCTTGAGATAGCGCTCGATTGTCTCGCGCAGCACGTCAATCGACGGCGGGCGGCGCTTGCGGATGTCCTCGATCTTCACGATGCGCCAGCCAGACGCGTCCTGGAACGGCCTTGACACGCCACCCTCGGGAAGCTCGCGGATGATGCGGGCCAGTTCGGGCGAGACCTCTGTGGCGGCGAGATAGCCGAGGTCGCCACCATCGAGACGTGTCAACTGATCGCTCGACCGCCGCGCCGCCAGAACAGCGAAGTCAGCCCCGGCCTTCAGCTCGGCTGCGATAGAATCGATGGCCTCGCGTGTTGGCGCGAGGATGTGGCGGACCTGCGCCTCGTCTTCCATCCTGGGTTCGAGCAGCGCGACCTGGGCATCGTACATCTTGCGGATCGCCGACTCGTCAATCTCCTCTGCCGCGATGCGATCCAGCAGGATGCTGCCCAGGACATTGTCGCGCGCCGTCTCCAAACGGTGACGCGACTCAGGCTCCTCCTCGAGACCGCGTTTCAGCGCCTCCATCGCCAGCAGCTTGACCTTGATCAGCTCTTCGAGGGTTTCGTCGAACTCGGGACTGCCGGGCGGAAGCGTCTCGCCCGGTTTGATCAGGCCCTTCATCCGGGCCTCCAGCTCCACATCCGAAACGTAGATGATCTGGCCGTTGACCGTTGCCGCCTCGGCGGACGGGCCGCTTTCAGAGGCCTCCTCAACCGGAATGTCTGTATCCTCGCATCCGGCGAGCGGCAGGCAGGCCGCCAGGACCGCCATGAGCGCGCTGCGTGTCCCAAATGCCATTCCAAGCCTCCTCACGCTGCTGGCGGGCGTTGAGAACAGTCACGACTCCCGAGGTCCGATTGACACTGGGAATGCCGGTCCTTACGTCTCGGCAACGCTCAAGTCGAGTGAGTTTCCCTAGGGGAATTCACAGGGCTGGACGGGTGTAGCCGAGGCCGGATAACTCCCCCGTATACACTATATGCAAGGGACATCGCGACCATTTGCGGATCGCGCAGGCTGGCAGCGGATAGTCTAGATGCTCGGGATCGCCCAAAAAATATTCGGGTCCGTCAACGACCGGAAGATTCGCCCCTACAAGGCCATCGTGCAGCGGATCAACGCGCTCGAGCCGGTGACCGAGGCGCTTTCGGATGACGCCCTGCGCCAGCGGACCAAGGATTTCCGCCAGCAGGTCGCCAACGGAGCGAAGCTGGATGACATTCTTCCCGAAGCCTTCGCCACCGTAAGGGAGGCTGCAAAGCGCTCCCTGGGTCTGCGGCATTTCGACGTGCAGCTGATCGGCGGGATCGTCCTGCACAAGGGCGGCATCTCCGAAATGCGGACCGGCGAGGGCAAGACCCTGGTCGCCACCGCGCCCGTCTATCTCAACGCGCTCGAGGGCCGCGGCGTCCACGTCATCACGGTCAATGACTACCTCGCTTCGCGCGACGCGGACTGGATGGGCCGGGTCTACCGCTTCCTCGGCCTGTCGGTCGGCAAGATTGTTCATGGCCTCGACGACGCGCAGCGCCGCGCGTCCTATGCTTGCGACGTCACCTACGGCACCAACAACGAATTCGGCTTCGACTATCTGCGCGACAACATGAAGTACTCGCTGGCCGAAATGGTGCAGCGCGGCCACCGCTACGCCATCGTGGACGAGGTCGACTCGATCCTTGTGGACGAGAGCCGCACGCCGCTGATCATATCCGGCCCGACCGACGATCGTTCCGATCTCTACATCGCAATCGATGCTCTGATCCCGCAGCTGGCCGCAGAAGACTTCACGCTCGACGAGAAAGCGCGCCAGGTCGTCTTCTCGGAAACCGGCAACGAGAAGATTGAAGAACTGATGGCGCAGGCCGGCATCCTGCAGGGCTCGCTCTACGAGCCGGCCAATATCACGCTGGTCCATCACGCCAACCAGGCGCTGCGCGCCCACAAGCTGTTCCAGAAGGACAAGGACTATATCGTCAAGAGCGGCGAGGTCGTCCTGATCGACGAGTTCACCGGCCGCATGATGCAGGGCCGGCGTCTGTCCGAGGGCCTGCACCAGGCAATCGAAGCCAAGGAGCGCACGAAGATCCAGCCGGAGAACCAGACGCTCGCCTCAATCACCTTCCAGAACTACTTCCGTCTCTACGACAAGCTCGCCGGCATGACCGGCACGGCGTCAACTGAAGCCGCCGAGTTCCAGGACATCTACAAGCTGGAAGTCACGGAGATTCCAACCAACCGGCCGGTCAAGCGGATAGACGAAGACGATGTCGTCTACCGGACCGCCAAGGAGAAATACAAGGCGATCATCGCCGACATCCGCGTCTGCGTCCGCCGCAAGCAGCCCGTTCTGGTCGGCACGGTGTCGATCGAAAAATCCGAAGTCCTCTCCAACCTTCTCTCGGCCGAGCGCATCCCTCACCAGGTGCTCAACGCGCGCCACCACGAACGCGAAGCCTACATCATCGCTCAGGCCGGCGTGCCAGGCGCCGTCACAGTCGCGACCAACATGGCCGGCCGCGGCACAGACATCCAGCTCGGTGGAAACATCGAGATGCGCGTTTCCGACGAGAGCGAAGCGCGCGCCAAGGAACTGGCCCGCGAGCTCACCGAGGACGAGATCCGCGAACTGCGGGGCAGGATCGAAGCCGACGTTGCCGCCAAGAAGGCCGAGGCGCTTGCCGCTGGCGGCCTCTACGTGCTCGCCACCGAGCGTCATGAAAGCCGCCGCATCGACAACCAGCTGCGTGGCCGCACCGGCCGCCAGGGCGATCCGGGCCGCTCGAAGTTCTACATCTGCCTCGAGGACGATCTCCTGCGCATCTTCGCCGCCGAGCGCCTTGACGCCATCATGCGCGGCCTCGGCATAAAGGAAGACGAGGCGATCACCCACAAATGGATGAACAAGGCGCTTGAGACCTCGCAGAAGCGCGTCGAACAGCGCAACTTCGAGATTCGCAAGAACCTCCTGAAGTTCGACGACGTCACCAACGACCAGCGCAAGGCGATCTTCGAACAGCGCATCGAATTCATGCGCGCCACCAGTGTCAACGACACGATCACCGAGATGCGCACGCAGCTCGTCAACGACATGTGCAACCGCCACATGCCCGAGAAGGCCTATCAGGAGCAGTGGAACCTCGCCGATCTCGAGGAAGAGATTGCTGACGTGCTCGGCCTGCCCGTTCCTGTGCGCGAGTGGGCAAACACCGAGGGCGTCGAGGGCAAGGACATCGCCGAAAAACTCAACGCCGCAGCAAATGACTATTACGGCCAGAAGACGGCGATGGTCGGCGAAGACAGGATGCGCTTCATCGAGAAGCAGGTCCTGCTCCAGGCCGTCGACACGCGCTGGCGCGAGCACCTCTGGCATCTCGACCAGCTTCGCTCCGTCATCCACCTGCGCGGCTATGCGCAGCGCGATCCGCTCAACGAGTTCAAGAACGAGGCCTTCACGCTGTTCGAGCGCCTCCTGAGCGACCTGCGCTCGGACGTCACGCGCCTGCTGATGCGCGGCCAGTTCGTGATGGAGCAACCGCCTGGCGCCGATGCAGGCAACGCCCGGACGGCGCCGCAGATCGCCTCGCGCCCGACGCCCGCCCCGGCTCAGGCCGCGCCGCAAGCGGCCGCGCAAAGCCAGCCGCCCGCCTCATGGGCCTCGACACCGCGCAACGCGCCCTGTCCGTGCGGCTCCGGCAAGCGTTACAAGAACTGCCATGGCGACGTTACCAATGTGGCGCGGGCGTAGGCCTGACCTCGCCTGACCCCGCCCGGTATCCGGGCTGATCAGCACAGACCGCCGTTCCTCAAGGCACACGCCTTGAACGCGCAGCAACACGCCGTGGGCAACAAAAAGCCAGGCTAAGTTGCATTCAGAAAAGCAATTCCGGGAACAGCTCGATAAGGTGCGCGCCGCTCAGGCGAGACCTTCACGCCCTATCGCATAGAACCGTTCTTTACGCTGGGCGCGCAGATCGTCCGGCGTCATGCCATCCAGCGTCTTCAGCGCTGTCTCGATTGCATCTCCAACTCTCTCGATCGCGCCCTTGGGGTCGCGGTGGGCCCCGCCCATCGGCTCGCGCACGACCGCGTCGACAATGCGGAACTTCTCAAGATCCTGCGCTGTGATCTTCATGGCTTCTGCCGTATCCTTGGCGCGCTTGGCGTCCCGGAACAGAATCGACGCCGCGCCTTCAGGCGAGATCACCGAATAGACCGCGTGCTCCATCATCAGCACCTTGTTGCCCGACGCGAGGGCCACGGCGCCGCCTGATCCGCCTTCACCCACGATCACCGACACCATCGGCGTGTCCAGCGTCAGGCACGCTTCGATTGCGCGCGCCAGCGCCTCGGCCTGGCCGCGTTCCTCCCCGCCCTTGCCGGGAAACGCGCCTGATGTATCGACCAGCGCCACCACCGGCAGATTGAACCGACCGGCCAGCTCAATCAGGCGAACCGCCTTGCGATAGCCTTCCGGCTTGCCCATCCCGAAATTGTGCTTGAGGCGGGTCTGGGTGTCGCGGCCCTTCTCATGGCCGATGACAACCACAGGTTTGCCGCGGAAGCGCGCAAGCCCGCCAAGGATCGCATCGTCATTCATGAACTTGCGGTCGCCCGCCAGCTCCACGAATTCATCGAACAACCCGGCGACGTAGTCGAGGAAGTGCGGCCGGTCGGGATGGCGTGCGACCTGTGTCTTCTGCCAGGCGTTGAGGTGAGAGTAGATGAGCTCGAGCTGCTTCTGCGCCTTCTCGCGGAGCTTGCCGACCTCCTCGCCGACGGCGGCGCCGCCTGTGGCTTCCAGTTCGGCGATCTTCTTCTCGAGGTCGGCGACCGGCTTTTCAAAGTCGAGATAGGTGGACACGGCCATGAGAAGGCTCCGGAATCAGATGGCGGCATACTCCCCACCCCGCAACGCGGCAAGCTGGCGCCCTCGGGACGGCGAAAATCGAGGATTTTTCGGGCGCTAGTCGAGAAAGAACGTCCCGTCGATCACGGTGCGCGCCCGCCCGATCAGCTTGACCCGGTCGCCCTCCAGACGCGTGGTGATATGCGCGCCGCGGCCGGGATAGGCCTGGAAACAGGCAAGTTCGGCTTTGCCAAGGACACGCGAAAACCAGGGGGCGATGATGCAGTGGGCCGAACCCGTGGCTGGGTCTTCGGGTATGCCCGAGCCGGGCGCAAAGAAGCGCGAGACCACGTCGAAGCCTTCGCTCGCACCTGGCGCTGCACAGACCAGGTTGCCACGTCCGCCAGTCGCGCCGCCTGAGATTTCTTTGACACGCGAAAGGTCAGGCGCCAGCGACCTGACCTCAGCGGGCGTCTCAAAGATCGCCATGAGATAGGGCCCGGCCACGACCTGTTGCGGCCTCGCCCCGAGCGCATCGACAAGCCCCTCGGGGATCGCGACCTCGCGCGGCGCCTGCGCTGGAAAATCCATCTCCAGTCGCCCGTCCGCCAATCGCTTGACCCTGAGGCGGCCCGACTGTGTGTCGAAGCCGATCTCCGGCCCATCGAAGCCGAGATGCGCATAAAGCGCGTGTGCGCTGGCCAGCGTCGCATGCCCGCACAACGGCACTTCAAGTGCAGGCGTAAACCAGCGCAGGTCCCAGACGCCCTGACCTTTCGCGACGAGAAAGGCCGTCTCGGCGATGTTGTTCTCCGCGGCGATGGCAAGCATGGTCGCATCAGACAGAAAGGCCTCGAGCGGCATGACGCCCGCAGGGCCGCCGGCCATAGCCCGCTCCGCAAAGGCGTCGATCTGGAAGAAACGGTACGCGCCCATCAGCGGACCCTCCTGCTGCGGGCGCGATCTAGCGCTGCACGCGCGATCTCGGAAACGATACTTCCTGATGGATCGATTAGCCGGGCTTGACCGGCAGGTCAGCCCGCACAGTCGCGCGTCAGCGTCCATGTCCCGTTGTTGCCATTCACATTCTTGACGGTTCCAGTCGCCCGGACACCGTCGAACGTGCCTGTGTAGTCGGCGAAATGGTTGTTCATGTCGAAGGTGAGCGTGGTCCCGGTGATGGCCCAGCGCTCGTCGTCAAAATCCGTCAGGCCTTCGTCTTCACGGGCATACGCCATCACACCGTTCGCCTCAAAGCGCGTGACCTGCCGGTAGGTTTCGCCGTCAGCCCACTTCACCACCACCAGCCATGGCGTGTCGTCCGCGGCCGCGGCGCATGGCGCCATCAACGCAGCCTGGTAATCGACGGGTTTTGGCGCTGAGGCGCACCCCGCCGAAGCCAGCGCGACCCATCCAGCACTTGATCCCCGCTTCATGTCAGCCTTCCGCCCATTCGAATCTTCCGAAAATTCTCGGCATCTCGCGCGGCGCCCACAAGCTGCGGCGCGATTTTTTGCAATGCAGCATGACAGGCCGTCATATGTCTGTCATACAAGTGTCATGAAACTGATACACGCGATTCTCGGGGTTGGCGCGGCGAGCCTTTTGCCGTCGGCGCTGGCCCAGCAGCCCGCCTCGCAGGAGGCGCGTCCCTTCACCATCCTGATCAAATCGGATGTGAAGCCAGTTGCAGAGCTGGACCTGCGCTATCCGGCTCAAGCTGGCGCGCAGGGGCTTGAGGGTGCATGCGAGGTCACCTTCGCGGTGTCGACGTCGGGCGAGCCCGACGCGATCCGGGTCGCGACATGTTCGTCCGAAGTGTTTCGCCGGTCAGCGAAGGCGACGGTGGAACAGATGCGGTTTGCGCCGCGCCCGACCGCGCTGGATGAGGCCCATATGAAAATCCAGTGGGCGTTCGAGCAGCCAGGACTGCAAACGGCCAGCCTCGACTAAACAGTTTGCAGTGAGAGCGGCCGAACGGGTCGCCTCGTGGGCCGCGATGATTGGCGGCGGACTGGCGCCTCGGCTCAGGCCGGACTCCACTTTGCCAACATGTCGACGAATGTCTCCGGGTCCCGCACCGGCCAGCCATGATCGACAGGTCCACTGCCTTGTCCAAGGCCCGGCGCGCGCCTGATCGCTTCGAGGAGATAAGCCCGCGCAAGTGCGACTGCATCTTGGAGCGAGAGCCCGCGCGCGAGGCCGGCGGCGATGCCGGACGCGAGCGTGCATCCGGTTCCATGGGTGGCCTTCGTCAAAATGCGCGGCCCGTCGAAGAAGTGCTCGCCTGCCTGCGTCGCCAGCACATCGACGATGATGTCGCCGCCGACATGTGCGCCCTTCACCAGCGCGGCGACGGCGCCCATGTCCAGCAGGCGATCAGCTGCGCGGCGCTGTCCGTCCAGCGTATCGACCGCCTTGCCCGTAAGCACTTCCGCCTCCGGCGCGTTGGGCGTCACCAGCGCCGCATGCGGAACCATCAGCTGCCGAACGGCATCGACCGCATCTTTCGGAAGCAGGACATCGCCCGAACTCGCCACCATCACAGGATCAACCACGCGCGGCAAGGCCGGCGCGATGTCGGCGAACGCCTCCGCCAAGGTCTCCACCAGCAGCTTGTCGCCAAGCATTCCCGTCTTCAGCACGTCGGCGCCGATATCTTTCAGCACAGCCTCCATCTGCGCGCGCACCACCCGCGGCGCGGTCGCAACGACTGCACTGACGCCGAGCGTGTTCTGGACCGTGAGCGCCGTGAGCGCCGTCGCCGCAAAGCCGCCCAGCATGGTGATGGCCTTGATGTCGGCCTGCACGCCTGCGCCGCCGCCGGAATCCGATCCTGCGATGACCAGCACCCGCCCTTTCGGAACGTTCTTGTTTTCCTGGGGCATTGCATTGAACCTTCGGCGGCCTCTGAGTGCGTTCTCCCTAGCCAAGCGTAAAGCGATTGCCCATGCCCGGCTCACACCAGGCGGCCTGTGCGGGGCGCCGAAGGCGCCCAGCCCCCCGGGGCGCTGTGGCAGCCGGCATGGCGAAAGCCTCCCTCCCGCTTGTGCGCATCGCCGTGTCGCGCTGCGGGCAACCTCAGCCTTGCAGGTTCGGTTGAGACTGCCGAGGAGCGGCCGGAAGTGGACGGAAGGACAACCTGCTTGCGATCTTCGCGGGCAGGCCTGTGCTGTCTGCGGCGCCGGGCGTGTTTATGCTCCCCACCTAGGGCGGTGGGAACACAGTCTTGAAGTCAAACGCTGCCGGCGAGGGGCCGATGCGGGCGATGAGGTCGAGTTTCGCCTTCCCTTCATTCAGGGTCGGCAGTGCTCCGGCCGGTATCCACCACAGCGCGAGGTAGGCCGGCAGCTCCACGAACCATTCCCTGCGCCGCCGCATCACCGAGCGATGGATCGGATTGCGGTAGGCGAACGCTGTCAGATGGTCGATGGTCTGCCACACGGTCATGTTGATCGTGATGTTGGGATCGGCGAACAGCGTCCCGTCGACATTCTCTCCCTCGCCCAGCATGCGCCAGACGAAGCCGGGCGAAGCCTCAGCCGTTGCGTTAACGACATCGAGCGCCGCTTCGAATGCGGCGTTCACGGGCGATTGGCGCGGCGCGCGAAAACTTGCGACATTGATCTGCGCAATATGCCAGCCCACGCGCCCTCACGGCTTCATCAGGATGCTTGAACCTTCCCAGGCCGGAACCGATAACATGCGCCGCGGGCACAAGGAGTCGCCAAATGGCCAGAACGGCGACGAAACGCACATGTCCGAAAGGTCACGCCTACATCAAGAGCAGCGATTGCCCCACCTGCCCTGCCTGCGAGGCGGAGAAGGCAAAGGCCGACTTCTTCATCGACGGCCTCAGCGCACCGGCGCGGCGAGCACTGCAATCGCTCGGCATCGACTCGGTGAAGAAGCTGGCGCGGCACAGCGAGCGCGAGATCATGGCGCTGCACGGCATGGGGCCTGCGAGTCTCCCGAAGATGAAAGCGGCGCTGAAGGCTGGCGGACTGGCCTTCAAACCCTGAACGGTCACCCACTCGTCAGCGCGACGAAGACGTCCTCGAGATCGGGCTCCTCGGTCGCCAGATCGCCGATGCCGACATTGGCTTCGCGCAGGCGCTGCAGCAGCTTCTCGATCGATGTCTCGCCGATCCTGTAGGTGATCGCGAGCTGGCCGTCCTTGCGAAGCGTCGGACCAAGGTCCACCAGCGCATCCGGCACGGCGCTTAGCCCCTGCTCGGGCCGCACCACCAGCGTCTTGTGATTGAGGCGGCGCAGCAGCTTGTGCGTGGGTTCGCAGGCAACCACCTCGCCCCGGTTGATGATCGCGATCTCGTCGCACATTTCCTGTGCCTCCTCGAGATAGTGCGTGGTCAGAACCACCGTGACGCCCTGTGCGTTTAGCCTGCGGACATATTCCCACAACGAGCGGCGCAGCTCGACATCGACACCCGCGGTCGGCTCGTCGAGGATGAGGATGGGCGGGGCGTGCACCATCGCCTTGGCCACCATCAGGCGCCGCTTCATCCCGCCCGACAGCTGACGCACATAGGCGTGCTTCTTGTCGCCAAGGCCAAGTGCATCGAGGATCTCGTCCGTCCGCCGCTCGGTGGTCGGCACGCCATAGAAGCCCGCCATCAACTCCAGCGTTTCGCGCGGCGTGAAGAACGGGTCCATGTTGATTTCCTGCGGCACAACGCCAAGCGCAGCGCGCGCCTCACGCGGCTGTCGGTCGGCGTCGATGCCCCAGATGTTCACGGCGCCGGATGTCTTGTTCACGAGACCGGCGAGAATATTGATGAAAGTCGACTTGCCCGCCCCGTTGGGCCCGAGCAGACCGAAGATCGCACCGCGCGGGACGGAGAGGTCTACGCCCTTGAGCGCCTGTTTGGCCGGCAGCTTCTTCGAGGCGGCGTAGGTCTTGGTGAGCCCACGCACCGATATCGCAAGAGCGGGAAGTCCGGACGAGGAATCAGGCAAGGCGGCGGTCCTCTGGCACACCCGCGGGCCGCATTGACGGCCGTTTGGGCGACCCATAGGTAGGGCGCAATCCGGCCGGCGGCAAATCACCCGGTCGAGGAGAAGATCGAATGGCGTCCCCGCCTGGCAAGACCTCGCATCCTGCTTCGGAGCCGGCCGCGCCGGCTACCGGAAGTCCGCGCAGGTTCATGGACAATCCCGAAGTGGTGTTGGTCGCGACCCGGAAAGTCTCCTGCGACGGGGGCGGAGGCGCACTCGGCCATCCAAAGGTCTGGTACGACATGGGCGAAGACGACCATGTCGAATGCAAGTATTGCGACCGGGTCTTCGCGCTGAAGGGCGCCAGCGCTGACCCTGCCCGCTAGGCGGCCAGATCGCTTGATCACCCATCACGCCTTACCCTGCGCAAGCTTCATTGGCTTTTGCCTAAAAAAGTTGGCTTTGCGCAACAAATCGCTGTAACGCGGTCCGAGTCGGGCTTGTCCCGGCTGGGGCACGGGCATGAGCGCATCTGCAGCAAAGCTGGTTTACGGCTTGGGACTGTTGTTCCTGGCGGCGTTTGTCGTGATGCCAACATCACGCTCGCGTGCACCCATCCTTGCTGCGCCCATCACGTCCATGTCGGCCGAAGACAGGCTGGCGCGCGCCATCCAGGAGCGCATCAGCGCTGAGGCGGCGAGCGACACTGGAAAAGCCGACCTTGCCGCACTTCGCGCGCAAGAGGACGGGCTACGTCGCCTGGCCTTCGCGGATGACGAGCCGGCCTCCCGCGCCGACCTGATCGATGCGCTGGCCGATGCGCTTTCGGCAGCCATGCTCTCACGTGCGGCGCTCTCCGCCGACCACGCGCACGACGCAAGCGCGATTGACCGGGCCGACACCGTGGTGCGGCGGCTCACAGCCGCGATCAACGCCGAAGTCCGCGGCCTCGCCACCTGATCCTTGCAACCTGGCCGCAAAGGGCGAACATTGACGCCGCCGATGACACGCGCGAACCCTCGCGTGCGATCGAAGGACGCCACAATGATCCGACTGTCCGCTGGTCTTGTCATCTTCCTGCTCTCGGCCTGCGCCACGCATGCGCCCCTGCCCGATCTTGCGCAAACCTCGCCTGGCGTGCCCCCGGCCTTCGATGCGGCCATCGCCGCCTTTGCCGATGCGGATCGCGAGGCAATGCCGCCAGCCTGCGCCACGCTCTTTGTCGGGTCGTCATCGATCCGCTTCTGGCGCAGCCTCAAGGAGGACTTTCCTGATCGCACAGTCATCAATCGCGGCTTCGGCGGATCGACCGTCTGGGAAGTGGTTCACTATTTTGATCGCGTCGTGACGCCCTACAGGCCGAAGGAGATCATCTTCTACGCAGGCGAGAACGACATCAATGCGGGCCGCACGCCGGAGGAAACCTACGCTGACTTCGTCCAGTTCATGCGCCTCAAGGAAGAGAAGCTCGGCGCAACGCCGGTGTGGTACATCTCGGCAAAGCCCTCCAAACTCCGCCTCGACCAGTTCGCCAAGCAGTCCGCGCTCAATGCCCGGATCGATGCGCTGGCCAAGATGCGCGATGATCTTGCCTATATCGACGTGGTTTCTGTCATGCTGAAGCCCGATGGCGCGCCGAAGGACATCTTCGTGGCCGACGATCTTCACATGACCCCGGACGGATATGCGCTTTGGACCCCTATCGTGGACGCAGCGCTGGACGCGGGGCAGCCGGCAAGAGCGCCTGGCTGCTGAGCTCCCATGCTCAGCCCTTTCCGATCAGCGCCAACCACTCCTCCTCGCTGACAACCTTGACGCCGTGCTTCTGCGCATCGGCGAGCTTCGAGCCTGCGCCAGGTCCGGCGATCACAAGGTCGGTTTTGGACGAAACCGAACCTGACACCTTCGCGCCCAGCGTGATTGCCTGCTGCTTGGCTTCATCGCGCGTCATCTGCACGAGCGTGCCGGTGAACACCACAGTCTTGCCGGCGATCGGAGAGCCGGACGTGTCCACCTCTCTTCGCGACTCGACCGTTACCTTCTCGAGCAGTTCCTCGACCACCTGGCGATTGTGCTTTTCGGCGAAGAAGTCGACCAGTGCTTCGGCAGCAACCTCGCCAAAACCGTTGATCGCCGCAAGCTGCAGCAGATCCTCGCCCGGCCGACCTTGTGCTGCGGCCTGAACCTCGGAACGGAACGTCGCCCAGTCGGTATACTCCGCCGCAAGCTTGGCGCGCGTCGGCTTGTTGAGGCGCGTCGGCTTCTTGCCGGCCTCCGCTGGAAGTTCAACGGCCTCCAATTGCCCTTCCAGTGTGTTGTCAAGCGAGCCCACCAGCGTCTTCGGCAACGCGACACTGAGCAGCTTGTTCAGTGCTCCCGGTCCGATCACGCCTTCCAGCCGGCGGTAAGCATCGTTCGGCCGCTGCCTGGCAGCCTTCTCGACCGCCTCGCGCAACGCGGCAAACGATCCGAACTGCCGCGCAAGCAAAAGCGCATTCGTCTCACCGATATGGCGAATGCCAAGTGCGTTGAGGAAGCGATCGAGCGGTTGCGTCTGCGCCTTGTCGACTGCCTCGAACAGTTTCTTGGCCGAAGTCTCGCCATAGCCCTCCCATTCGGCCAGCGGCGGCAAGCCCGCTCTTGCGATCTGCCTTTCCAGCGTAAAGATGTGTTGCGGGGCAGTGATGACGCCCTTCTCGAAGAATTCCTCGATCTGCCGGGCGCCCAGGCCCTCAATGTCGAAAGCGCGGCGTGAGACGAAATGCTTCAGCCGCTCAACCGCCTGCGCCGGACAGATGAGACCGCCCGTACAGCGACGATCGACCTCTTCCTCGCCCTCGCCGCCTCCGCGCACCGCTTCTGAACCGCAGAAGGGGCAGGTGTGGGGAAATCTGTAGGCCTTCGCATCCTTCGGGCGTTTTTCGGCGAGGACACTGACGATCTGCGGGATGACATCGCCAGCGCGCTGGACGATGACCCAGTCGTTGATCATCACGCCGAGGCGCTGGATCTCGTCCTCATTGTGCAGCGTGGCGTTGGACACGACGACACCGCCGACCGTGACGGGCGCGAGACGGGCAACGGGGGCCAGCTTACCCGTTCGACCGACCTGGATGTCGATGCCGAGCAGCTGCGTCATTGCCTGCTGCGCCGGGAATTTGTGCGCGGCCGCCCAGCGTGGGCTGCGCGAGACAAAGCCGAGCCGCTGCTGCCAGTCGAGCCGATCGATCTTGTAGACGACGCCGTCAATGTCATAGCCGAGCGAAGCGCGCCGCGCCTCGATGGTGCGGTAGATGTCGAGAAGCCCCTCGACCGTCGTGGCGCGCTTCATCTCCGGGTTCACCGGCAAGCCCCACGCCTTGAAGGCTTTTACCGCATCCCATTGCGTTTCGGCGAAGGGTTCGGACACCTCGCCCCAGGTGTAGGCGAAAAAGCGCAGCGGACGGGACGCCGTCACAGATGCATCCTTCTGGCGCAGGCTGCCGGCCGCGGCGTTGCGTGGGTTGGCGGGACGGCGGCGTCCTGCCTCTTCTTCAGCTTTCTGGAAGGCTTCGAAATCAGCCATGGTCATGTAGACCTCGCCGCGCACTTCGATGCGCGCGGGGTGGCCCTTGCCCCTGAGCGTCTCCGGCACGTCCTTAAGCGTGCGGATATTGGCGGTGACATCCTCTCCCACCGCGCCATCACCCCGCGTGCCGGCGCGGACGAGCACGCCATCTTCGTAGAGAAGACTGCAGGAGAGGCCGTCGATCTTGGGTTCGGCGGTGACGGCGATTTCCTGTTCGGCCTTCAGGTTGAGAAAGCGGCGCACGCGGTCGAGAAAATCCGAAACCTCCCCGTCGGCGAAGAGATTGTCGAGCGACAGCATCGGCTTGAGATGGGTGACCTTGCCGAAGCCGCCCGCCGGCGCTGCGCCCACAGCATCGCTCGGGCTGTCGTCCTGCTTCAGGTCGGGAAAGCGCGCCTCGATGGCAAGGAGACGCTGGCGCAGCGCGTCATACTCGCCGTCCGAAATCGTCGGTGCGTCAGCCTGATAGTAGGCCATGTCGGCCGCTCGGATCGCATCAGCGAGGCGTTCCACCTCGGACGTCGCCGCCGCCTTCGTGAGCTTGTCCACGGGTCTGTCTGCGGGTGCATCTGCCATGGCAGTGTCTTAGCCGCCGCTCAGGCGCCCGCCAACAGCCTGTCCGCCGCCGCGCGGGCTTCGCGGGTCACGCTCGCGCCGGCCAGCATGCGGGCGATCTCTTCGCGCCGCGCCTGCTGGCTCAGTGCATCGACCGAGGTGACCGTCTCGCCGCTGGCGTCCGCCTTGGACACGCGCAGCTGCGTCCTTGCGGCGGCGGCGACCTGCGGGGAATGCGTGATGGCGATGACCTGCTGGCGACGGCCGATTGTGGCGAGACGTTCGCCAATGGCCGCCGCCACGGCGCCGCCAACGCCCATGTCAGCCTCGTCAAACACCAGCGTACCGGCTGGCGACGTATCTGCCAGGCACACGCTGACGGCGAGTGCAAAGCGCGCCATCTCGCCGCCCGAAGCGATGCGGTCGAGCGGACCGAATCCTGCCCCCACATTGGTCTCGACCTCGAAGAGGACATCCTCGCAACCCGCCGGTCCCGGTTCGCTGCGCGGCGCGATGGCGATGCGGAACTTCGCTTTCTCGAGCTTCAGCGGCGCCAGTTCGGCCGAAACCGCTTTCGCCAGCTTCTTCGCCGCGGCGGCGCGGCGCTCGGTGAGACGTGCCGAGGCTGCCGCATAATCGGCTTGCGCTGCGGCCTCCATGGCGCGGGCTGTGTCGAGCGCGCCATCGAAGTTCTCGATCTCGTCGAGCTGAGCGCGCATGCTGCGGCGCAGGGCCGCGAGTGCGTCAGGATCGACATCATGCTTGCGAGCGGCGGCGCGAAGCGCGAAGAGGCGCGTTTCGGAAGCCTCCAGTGCGGCTGGCGAGAACTCGCAGGCGGCGGCGGCCAGCTCGATGGCGGCGCGCGCCTCGTTGGCCTCGATCACGGCACGCTCGATCGCCTCGCTCGCGGCGCGTATCCTTATCGCAAGTTCGCTGTTTGCACCCTCGCCTGTCAGCCCCGGCGCCGACAGCGCACGCGAGACGGCGCGGGCGGCATTGGCGAGCGCGACCTCGACATTGGCCTTGTTGAACTGGTGGGCGGCCGCATCGAGCGATTCCACCACGCGCTCGCCCGCCTGCATGCTCGCACGGTCGAGCGCAAGGCGGGCCGTCTCGCCTTCCTGCGGATCGAGCGCGTCAAGCTCCTCAAGGGCGTGGCCGAGCCATGTCCGCTCCGCAGCGGCCCGGGCAAGCCTTGCTTCCAGAGACGCCCGGGTCTCGCGGGCATGTCGCAGCGCTGACCAGGCCTCGCCGACCCTTGCCAGATCCGGCCCCGCCTTCGCCCAGGCATCGAGCAGCGCCCGATGCCGCGATTGTTCAAGCAGACCGAGACCATCGTGCTGGCCATGGATGTCGGCCAGAAGCAGTCCGGCCTGCGTCATCAGCGCCGCGCTGACCGGCCGGTCATTGAGAAAGCCGCGGGCCGCTCCGCCCCGCCGGATCGTCCGGCGGAACACCAGCGAGTAAGACCCATCGCCGTCCAGTCCGTGCGAGGCCAGCATCGGCCACACCGGGTGGCCGCAGGGCGCTTCGAAGATGGCCGAAACCTCAGCCGCCTCCGCCCCGGGCCGGACCAGGCCCTGCCCGCCGCGCGCGCCCAGCGCGAACGCCAATGCGCTCATCAGGATGGACTTGCCTGCCCCCGTCTCGCCGGTCAGCGCCGTGAAGCCATCGCAAAGATCGAGCGAAAGGCTGCGCACCAGAACAAAATCGCGGATCGAAAGTCCCGTCAGCATGTCTCGACACCGTCCAGCACGCGCCCTCCTAACACGATCGGAACAAAATGTGAACACTGCCAGCTGAACGTCGAAAGCCCTTTATCGAGAAGGGGTAAGGCGCAAAGGAGAACGCAGACGTGATGTAAACCCCGCGTGACGCAGTCGCGCGATTTGGCGATAACCCCGGGTCCCCGGCAGAGGCCGGAATGGGAGATTGATGATGAAGAAGTTTCTGCTCGCAGCAGCCTTTGCCGTCGCGGCCGTTGCATCCGCCCCCGCCTTTGCTGCGCTGGAAACCGGCGCGACAGCGCCCGAGATCGCCGCCAAGGGCGTGACCGGCGGCAACGAATTCAATTTCAAGCTCTCCGACGCCCTCAAGAAGGGCCCGGTCGTGATGTATTTCTTCCCAGCCGCCTTCACCAAAGGCTGCACGATCGAGACCCAGAAATTCGCGGAGAAGGCCGAGGAGTTCACTGCGGCCGGCGCGACCCTGGTCGGCCTCACAGCCGGCGCAGCGATGGCGGACGGCAAGATGGCGAGCGCCGCCGACAATCTCGCGCGCCTGGCCGAGTTCTCCAAGGAACACTGCCGCGACAAGTTCCCGATGGTTGCTGTCGGCGCCGAGACGGTGAAGGCCTATGATGTCGTCCTTTCGGGCCGTCCGGACTGGAGCAACCGCACCTCCTTCGTGATCGCGCCGGACGGCAAGATTCTGCTCTCGCATACGGACATGGCCCCGGAGAGCCACATCTCGAAGACGCTGGAAACGGTGAAGGCCTGGAAGGCCGCGCATGGCGCCGGCAAGCACCCCGGCCACTGATCGCCACGTATCAGACAGAGGGCCGGCCCGCTGCAAAGCGGGCCGGCCTTTCGTTTCAGAAGGCGCGATAGCTGACGAAGAGACCAAGCATCGCCTGGTCTTCCGATCCGCGCAACTGCACCAGCGGGCTTGAGGCCGCATCGCCCGTCAGCCGCTCATAGCTTGCAAACAGGACGGCCGACCAGCGATTGTCGCGATCGAGCGGCAGGATCGCCGTGCCGCCGATGCCGTAGGAATAGAGGCCGCCGGCAGCGCTGTAGACCGGAAGGCCCGACGCCAGTGACTGGGCCGACGTGACGCCGAAATAGGCCGCGGTGTAGGTGTCGTCGACGATGCGCGCGCGCGGCCCGAACGACCAGATCAGCGGCGGTCCGAAAACCATGCTGCGGCCCGACCATGAAGCGTCGAGGTCGAGCACGGCCCCGTCATGACCCGACACCGCCTTCCGCGCCTCGGCGCCAAGCGTGATGCCGCCGATCTCATACTCGACAAACCCGCCGACCTCGAATGTGGTGTCGACCTCGCCCAGCCCCACCAGGTCAGTGGTGTCCTCGCCGGTGACCGCGAAAGGCTGGTCGCCATCCTCGCCGCGGGAGAACTTCAACCGCCCGATCGGGCCCACGCGCAGCGTCTCATCGTTGATGATGCGATAGCCGACGCCTTCCTGCACGGACGCAAAGAAGTCATCGCCATAGGTGACCTGGATGTTGGGCAGGATCGAAAGCCGGTAACTGTCGTCCCCTTCATAGGTTGGCGTGAGAAGACCTCCGGCTCCCACCGTGAGGCCCCAACCCTCGCTGGCAGGCGCCTGCGCCAGGGCATGACCCGATGCCCCGAGGGCGGCGACGACCAAGACCAAGCTGCGCAAGAAAACCTCCACATTGTGGGGACGATACGCCTTCACCCGGCAAGCGGATCGGCGCAGCGCGCACGCATCTTCGTGACCGCATGTGGAGCAGCCCGTCGGGCAACGGTTCGGGCCGGAAAAGCCGGCGACCGCCCTAGAAGATCAGGTTGCCGATGCGCTCGAAGATGTTGAAGCCCGCATTGGCGTCAGGTTTTGCAGGAAGCGTCACGCCCTGCCCCTGCATGAGCGCATAGCTGTCCGAATACCAGTTCGAGCCAGGATAGTTGTGCCCGAGCACCGCCGCGGACTGCTGCGCCTGCCCGGTAAGGCCGATCGAGAGATAGGCCTCGACCAGCCGGTGCAGCGCCTCCGGTACGTGCGAAGTTGTCTGGTAGTCAGTGATGACTTTCTTGAAGCGATTGATGGCGGCCAGGTGCTCCGAACGCTGCAGGTAGTAGCGCCCGATCTCCATCTCCTTACCGGCCAGCTGATCGCGGACCATGTCCATCTTCAGCTCGGCGTCGCGCGCATAGTCCGACTCGGGAAAGCGGGCGAGGACTTCGTTGAAGGCGCGGAGCGCGAGGCCCGAGCGCGCCTGGTCGCGGCCGACATCGATTATCTGGTCGAAATGGCTGATCGCGATGAGGTAGTAGCCATAGGGAGCGCCATCGCCGCCCGGGTGCAGCGAAATGTATTCCTCGGCGCTCGAGATCGCCTTCTCGTAGTCGCGCGCGCGATAGCGAGCATAGGCCGCCATCAGCATCGCGCGCTGGGCCCAGGGCGAATAGGGATGCTGGCGCTGCACCTCGTCGAACTGCAGGGCGGAAACCGCCCACAGGTTGCGGTCCAGGCTGCGCAGGGCCTCGTTGTAGATCGTCTCGACCGGCTGCTCGATATAGGCGAGGTCCGTCTCGCGCGAATTGCCCCCGGCGCAGGCGGCCGCGGCAAGCGCGATCCCGGCGGCCAGGCCGACCTTCAATCCCTGCGTGGACCGCATGCACACCTCACTCGTCCGTCGACGCCGACCTTCTAGACCAATGCCGTGCAGGCGTCCAAGCCCAATGGCTGCGGTTCAATGGCCCTTCAAAATCAAGGCTTGGCGACCGAACTGGCCTTTTCCGTGGCGAGCGGGCGGTCGGCCTTGCGGCTCCGGCGACGACCCAGCCAGCGGTACAGCAGCATCAGAAGCGCGATGCCGGCCGCCCCGAACAGGACGATGGGCAGGAGGGCTGCGATCACCTCGATGATTGCGCCAAGCGTCCGCGCAAAGGCGGGCACGAAATCTCCGAACGCATCCGTCACCGGCCGCCAGATCGACTGGGCGGCGGGCGCATACTCGGCCTTGTAAGAGAGCGTGACCACCGACATCGACACGCGAAGCTTCAGGGCAGCCAGCAGGGACTGGCGCGAATCGATGTCGCCCTGCGCCTGAGCGAGCGCCTGCCGGATTTCCAGGAGGTCCGCCAGCCGGCCCGGCTTGTCTTCCACCATCTTCTGCAGCGCATCGCGGTGGGCCGTCATCGAGCGCAGGCGCGCCTCATTGTCCACGATCTGCGCAGTGAGTTCCTCCGCCCCCCGATTGGTTGAGTAGACCGAAGCGCCGAAGGGCTTCAGCCCCTCGTTGACGCCAGCCTCGAAGGCGCGCACCCAGGCTTCGCTTGCGCGCATGGCGAGCGCGCCGCTCGCGCCTTCTTCCTGGCCGATCGCGTCGAGTGAAGAGTTGGTTACATAGCAGTTGGCCGGACCTGCCGCCTCGCAGAGCTTCTTGTGCGCCGCCTGCAGTCCCTCCATGCCACCGGTCGGCACAGCAAAGTTCCAGCTGTACGTGTACGCCATCATCGGCGCCGTGCCGGGGGGCGCGCCGCCGCCGGGTTCGGGCTGCACGATCATCTTGTCCATGTCAGATGGCAATTCCACCGCCATCGGCGGCATCGCCTCCTCGGACGCGACTGCATCATAGGCGGGGCTGCCTGCGCTGTACTCCGGGCTGCCGCCACAGGCGGCGAGCGCCAGAGCAAGGCCAATGGCGGAAAGTGTGCGCAGCATATCCGATGTCCCCTGGGTTACAGGTGTAGTCTCAACGCCGCATCCCGGCCAAATCAAGGCAGGGCTGCAGGCAAGCCAGCCTCGATACATTACGTCCAGGAAAACGCGCCCGCATCAGCGAACGCCGCCCGCAGCAGCTGGTTGTTGAGCGCATGCCCCGGCTGCTCGGCCTCGTAGCGCCCCTCGATCCGCCCGCCCGCCAGGAAGAGATCTCCGATCACGTCGAGCAGCTTGTGGCGGACGAACTCGTCATCCGCCTGCAGTCCGCCCGGGTTCAGAACGGCATCGCCCTCGATCACCACCGTGTTGTCCATCGAGGCGCCGAGGCCCTTGCCCATCGCGTGCAGCTGCGCGGCCTGATGCGCAAAGCCGAAGGTACGCGCCCAGGCGACCTCGCGCGCGAAGGCGCCTGGCGCCATCGTGAAGCTGATCTCCTGCCGGCCGATGGCCTTTGTCGGGAAATCGATCGCGATCCTCAGGGTGAAGCCCTGACCAGGCGACAAGCGCGCGAACTTCATGCCCTGCCTTACCTCGACAGGCTTCAGTATCTTCAGGACACGCCGCGGCGGCGCCTGCTCGACGAGACCGGCCCGTTCGAGCATCTCCACGAACGGCCGCGACGAGCCATCGAGAATCGGAAGCTCCGGCCCATCCAGCTCGGCGCGTACATTGTCGATCCCGAGGCCAGCGCACGCCGCAAGGAAGTGCTCGACCGTGGCGACCGACGCGCCCGCATCGTTCGTCATGTTGGTGCCGAGCTCGGTGGTGGTTACGCGGGTGGCCAGCGCCGGGATTTCCATGTCCCGGCCGGTCATGTCGGTGCGCACGAAAACGACCCCTGCGCCCGCGCCGGCCGGGCGCACCGTCAGTGTCGCAGGCTTTCCCGAATGGACGCCGACGCCCGACACGGACGCGGTCCCTGCGATGGTGTGCTGCCGGTTCATGTCCGCCAGCTAAGCGCCGCGGGGCCCGCGCGCAAGACAAGCGATATTGCCGGATGTTGCGCCTGACGTGGGCGCTTGGCTCTGCTAGGGCGGCGCCATGGATCTGCCCGCACACCTCCGACAGGCTGTGGACGCCGCCCTCGCGGGCGTGCCGCTGGCCGAGCTGACAGCCGCAGCGCAGGCGCTCTCCCACCGCTATCGCAATGAGATACGCGACGGTCGGCTGCACATTGCGGACGACGCGCTGGCGCTCGCCTATGTGGCAACGCGCATGCCGGCAACCTATGCGGCTGTACGCACCGCCATGGCCGCGCTCGCCGAACAACAGCCGGACTTTTCGCCCCGCTCACTGCTCGACATCGGCGCGGGGCCCGGAACGGCGATGTGGGCGGCGAACGATCACTGGCGCACCCTTGCCACGGCGACCCTGGTCGAGGCGAGCCCGGTCATCCGCGCGCTGGGCCAGCGCCTGGCGGAAAACGCCCCGATGGCCCGGATCACCTGGCTCGCAGGCGACCTGCGCCGCGATGTTCCGGGAAACCCGCACGACCTGGTGACGCTTGCCTACGTGCTCGACGAACTGGCGCCGCCTGATCGCGATGCGTTGGTAAGCCGGCTGTGGTCGCTGACGGGTCGCGCACTCCTTATCGTGGAACCCGGCACAACGGCAGGCTGGCAACGCATATTGGCGGCACGCTCCCAGCTCGTCGCGGCGGGCGCACACCTGCTGGCGCCCTGCCCGCATGCGCAGACCTGCCCGATTGCAGCCCCGGACTGGTGTCACTTCGCGGCGCGGGCCGCGCGCTCGCGCATGCATCGCCTGGCCAAGGAAGCGGACGTTCCGTGGGAGGACGAGAAGTTCATCTATCTCGCAGCCGCGCGCGAACCCGCCGCTTGTCATCACTCCCGCGTGCTCGCGCGTCCCGACGGGGCCAGCGGGCGCGTACGGCTGAAGCTGTGCAGGCCCGACGGGGGAGCCGCCTATCGTCTGGTCACGCGCCGCGAGGGCGAGGTGTTTAAACGCGCGCGGCGGATCGGCTGGGGCGAGGCATTCGACGGCTAGGCCTGGAGATCAGGCATTCCCCGAGCGGCGCAGGAAGGCCGGAATTTCGAGCTCGTCATCAAAGCTGTCATCGGATTGGGTCGGACGCGCCACCGGCTGCTCTTCCGGCGCGCGCTTGCTCCAACCGAACAACGAGGCGAAGGAGCGATCCCTCGGCGCCTCGGCTGCAGGCGCAGGCGCAGCCTGCGGCAGGGGCGCGAAAATGTCGGCATCGTCCTCATCCGCCTCCATCGCTGGCTCGGGCGTCGGCGCAGGCCGCGGTCGGATCACGGGGGCGGGCGGGCGGAGCTCGGAAGGCGGCACGGTCGCCTGCGGGCTCGGCGGGAAAATCATTGTCTTCTGCGTCGGCGCTGTCATGCCCTGCGGCGGGTAAGCGGGCTGCGGCGCCGGTTGCTGCACCGGCTGTGCGACGATCCCAAGTTCGGCGGCGGGCGAAGGCGTGTTGAAGATCGCGGAGGTGAGACCGGCCTGGAGTTCACGCACCGGCTGTGCGGCTCGCGCGGGCTGCTGCTGCAAGCCGGCTGCGACGACCGACACGCGGATCTTGCCGTTCATCTTCTCATCGAATGTCGAGCCGAGGATGATGTGCGCATCGACATCGACTTCGCGGCGCACCTCGTTGGCGGCCTCGTCAACCTCGAACAGGGTCATGTCATAGCCGCCGGTGATGTTGATCAGCACGCCGCGCGCACCCTTCATCGATACATCGTCCAGCAGCGGATTGGCGATCGCAGCCTGCGCGGCGCGCAGCGCGCGGTTCTCACCCTCGCCTTCGCCCTCGCCCATCATGGCCGAGCCCATGCCGGACATGACGGTGCGCACATCCGCGAAGTCGAGATTGATGAGGCCAGGCATCACCATCAGGTCCGTGATGCCGCGAACGCCGGAATAGAGAACCTTGTCTGCCATCGAGAAGGCGTCCGCGAAGGTTGTTTCGCGATTGGCGATCCTGAACAGGTTCTGGTTCGGAATGATCAACAGCGTGTCGACCTCGCCGCGCAGGTCGATGATGCCCTTTTCGGCTACCTGCATCCGGCGTTTGCCTTCGAAGTCGAACGGCTTGGTCACCACGCCGACGGTGAGCACCTTCTGCTCCTTGGCGATGCGCGCGATGATCGGCGCGGCGCCGGTGCCCGTGCCGCCGCCCATGCCGGCGGCGATGAAACACATGTGGGCGCCGTGCAGGAGCTTCTTGATCTCCTCGGCGGATTCCTTGGCGGATTCAGCCCCGACATCGGGATTGGCCCCGGCGCCCAGCCCCGAGGTGCGCCCGACCCCGAGCTGGATCTGGACCGGCGCCTTGGACCGCGTGAGGGCCTGGGCGTCGGTGTTGGCGACAACGAACTCGACCCCCTTGAGACCCGCGTCGATCATGTTGTTGACGGCGTTGCCGCCTGCGCCGCCGACGCCGATCACGACTATCCGGGGTGTCAGTTCAACGGCCATGGTCATCCTCGATCCGCACATCTCCCAGCCACGACCCAGGAGGTAACTCGATGAGGATCGAGGTTTTTGGCTAAGCCCGTCTTAAGGCACCGGAGACTTCAGAAGTTTTTCTGAACCCACCCGAAGACCTGCCTGGCCAGGCTGCCGCCTTGATCCACAACGGTCCGGTCGCCGCCGCCTGCGCGCGAGAAGTCCGGGCCGCCCATCAAGTCCCATCTTAACAGCCCTGCCGCAGCGGCGAAAGCGGGTGAACTGAAAGTCTCGCCTAATCCTTTCACATTGGCCGGCTTGGCGAGACGTACAGGAGCGCGAAAAACGTCTTCCGCCAGCTCCTTGACGCAACCGAGCTGGGACGACCCCCCGGTGAGGACGATCCGTCTCGGCAAGGGACGCCCCGTCGCGGACGCCCTGGACAGGCGTCCATCCATCAGCTCCATGATTTCCTCGATGCGCGGGCGCAGCACCTGAGCGATCTCGGCACGACTGCACTGGTGCGCCTCGAGCCGGCCGTCGGGCCCGAGCCGCGGCGCCTCGACCATGTCCAGCGCCCCGGCCTCCCCAAGTCCAACCGCCCCGTACTGGACCTTCATGCGTTCGGCCGCTGCAAACGTGGTCCCCAGCCCCTGGGCGAGGTCTGAGGTTGCCCGCGAACCGCCCATGGGCAGGGTCTCGACATGGAGCAGCCCACCCTCCCAGAAGGCGGCCGCCGAAGTCACTCCGGCGCCGAAATCAACCACCATGGCGCCCTGCTCGGCCTCATCCTCGACAAGGCAGGCCAGCCCGGCGGCATAAGGGGCAGCGAGGATCGCGGAGACCTCCAGATGCGCCCGCGACACGCACTGGACGATGTTCCGCAGGCCCGCTGTCGGAGCCGACACCACCAGGAAGCTCGCCGTGAGGGCGTCAGCAAACATGCCGCGCGGATCGCGGATGCCGGCCGTCCCGTCCACCGTGAAACCCAGCGGGGCTGAATGCAGTGCTTCGCGTCCCTGCGGCTGGAAGCTCTCCAGCGCCGCCGCACGCACGTCGCGCATGTGGTTCGCGGTCACCTCGCGCCCGCCCAGGGGCAGCCTTGCCCGCACCACGTCCGAGCGCAGATCCGGCCCTGAGACGCCGAGCACGACGGCGCTGATGCGAAGGTCCGCGGCCCGTTCTGCCTGCTCGACGGCCAGCCGGATCGAGCGTTCGAGCGCCTCGAGATCGACAACGGCGCCGGCGCGCACGCCCTTGGTCGCCTGGCAGCCAGCCCCGGCAACGCGCGGCTCGCCATTTGTTGCATCGCCGCGGCGCGCAATCATGCAGGTGATCTTGGACGAGCCGATGTCCAGCGCCGCCATCACAGCGCCGCGACCGTGGGTACGGTCACGCACATGGGTACGCTGGGCGAGCGACGACATGAGCGTCACGTGTCTCCCGAGGTCAAAACGGCGGCGCCGGGGATCGGGCGAAGGGCGATGTATTTGGGATGGCGGGCGTCGATGTGCGTGGCCGGCAGGTCGAGCACGCGCGATTGGGCCTGCATCAGGTTGAGCGCGTCGAGCTGTTCGGCAAGGCGTGCGTCGACGGGGAAGGCCACGACGTCGGTGCGACCCTTGAATTTCACATCCCAGCGCCGCCCGTTGATGCGGTAGGCAATCTCCATCCGCTCGGCGAGGTCCGGATAGTGCGCCATGGCGGCAACCAGACCCGCCGCCGCCTCGGAGGCATCCTTGCCAACCACGCGGGGAAGGCGCGCATACCTGGTGAGATCGGCCTCGGCGAAGGCGCGGCCGCTCTGGTCGACGACGCGCCAGGCGCTCCCCTCGCCGTCTTCCTGCGAGAGGGCGATGGGCTTGCGCTGTTCAACATCGATGCGGATACGGTCGGGCCACTGCCGCTGCACGCTGACCGCGCCGATGTCGAGCTTCTCGATGCGGTCGCGAATGCCGTAAGGATCGGTCGACAGAATGCTGGCGCCGGCGTGGACCCCGGCCGCGTCCAGCACCTTCGTCGTCAGCTGGGCGTCCAGCGGCGTGCAAACGCGCGAGGGCGCGCCCTCCGGCCGCTGGCAGACCTTGACGTCCTTGACGGCAATGCCGGCCCATCCGGCGATCACATTGAAGCCATTGTTCATGCGGTTGCCGAAGGCGCCGAGACTGCCCCCCATCCAGGCGGCCGCTGTCAGCATCAGCGCGCCGCAGATGATGGTGCCCAGCGCATAGGTGGCGATGCGGTCGCGGAACCAGGCGACGGAATAGGGAATGTCGCGGGCCCGGCGCGTGGCGGGCGGCGTACGGCGGCGCGGGGGCGGATCGTAGTCGTCCTCGTCATAGGCCGGCCCGGCGATCTGGGGGCGCTTTACCTTGGGCATGAGGCGTCCTCGATCATCCAGCGGACAAGCGAGGGATAATCGATGCCCATGTGTGCAGCCTGCTCGGGAATGAGCGAGGTGGGCGTCATGCCCGGCTGCGTGTTGGTCTCGAGTATCACCAGTCGACCCGCCTTCTCGTCGTAGCGAAAGTCCGACCGCGACACCCCCCGGCAGCCAAGCGCCCGATGGGCCCTCAGCGATGCGTCCAGCGCAGCTTCGGTGACCGCATTCGGCAGGTCTGCCGGAAGAACGTGGCGCGATCCTCCAGCCTCATACTTTGCCGCGAAATCGTAATACTCTCTTAAGGTCGTGATCTCGGTCACGGCCATCGGCCGGTCGCCCATGACGCCGACGGTCAATTCGCGGCCCGGAATGAACTTTTCGACCAGGGCGTGGCTGCCGAACTTCCAGGTCCCGTCGGTGAGCTCCCGGGGCGGCCGGTTGGCGCCTTCCCGCACGATGAACACGCCGAAAGATGAACCTTCCGCAATCGGCTTGATGACATAGGGAGGCGCATAGACATGCTCGCGCGCCAGGTCCTCGACCGCGAACATTCCGCCCTCGGCGATGTCGAGCCCGTGCTGGGCGTAAACCGCGCGCGACTTGTCCTTGTTCATTGCAAGCGCGGAAGCAAGCACGCCGGAGTGCGTGTAGGGAATTCCGAGAATCTCGAGCACGCCCTGCACGCAGCCATCCTCGCCCCACGGGCCGTGCAGCGCATTGAGCACGACGTCAGGCTTCACCTCAGCAAGCTGCTGGGCGAGCTGGCGCGTGACATCAATCTCGATGGTCTCGAACCCCGCCTTGCGGGCGGCTTCCGCCATGCCCTTGCCCGACGACAGGGAAACGGCACGCTCGGACGACCAGCCCCCCATGATGACGGCGACTCGAGTCATGGCTCTCGCTCTCCTTGGCGCTGGGTCCGCTATGCGCCCGCAGCAGTTACCGGGATGCTACCGTGCGCTGGCGGACATGCGTGGGATTTTCGCATGGGAAAGCCGGAATTGAGTGTGAAGCCGGGTTCATGCGAGGTTGCGTACATGAAACGGATCCTCGCCGCCGTAATCATCCTTGCCGCCGGCTGCACCACGGCCGCGCCGCCGCCCGCCCCTGCCCAGCCACGCGCCACCCCGCTGGCAGGCGCGCCCTGCGATCCCCCGCTTGTTGTTCCAGCCTCCATCATCGCCCGTGTGCGCGCCCAGTTCGATGACAGCGCGGCGCCGCCTCCGGCCCCAACCGCGGCCGACCTTGCCGCCTACAACGAAATGCAAGCGCTCCAGCGCGCCAACGACTGGGCCAATCTCTGCTACTACCGCGCCGGCAATGCCGCGCTCGACACTCTCGGCGTCTTCCCCGGGCGCGTGGTCTTTATGGGCGACTCCATCACGCAGAGCTGGCGCCTTGCCGATCCTGATTTCTTTGCGACGGGCTATGTCAACCGCGGCATCAGCGGCCAGACCACGCCACAGATGCTGCTGCGCTTTCGCGCCGACGTACTGGACCTCAAACCTGCTGCGGTCCACATCCTTGCTGGCGTCAACGACATTGCCGGGAATACCGGGCCGACGAGGCTTAAGGACATCCAGAACAACATCATCTGGATGGTGCAGCTCGCCCAGGCGCGAAGCGTGAACGTGATCCTCGCCACGCCCCTGCCCGCCGACAATTTCAAGTGGGCGCCGCACGTGCGCCCATCGCGCGAAATAGCCGCCCTTGCTGCCTGGGTCGTCCGCTATGCGGACGAGAACAATTTGGCGCTCGCCGACTACTATGCAGCGATGGCGACGCCCGACGGCGGCTTGAAGCCTGAACTGACGCTCGACGGCGTCCATCCCAACAAGGCCGGCTACGCCGTCATGAAGCCGATCACGCAGGCGGCGATTGCCGCCGCGCTGGCAGGTTAGCAGTTTCAATCCGACGCGACTTGGCCGAAGGTGCCGCAGACAAGGGAAGCCGCCATGACATCGACGAAAATGCAGCACTGGATTGATGCCGCCGAGCAAAGGCTGCCCGAGATGATCTCCCTGCGCCGCGCGATCCATGCCGAGCCCGAGATCGGCCTGCACAACCCGCTCACCACCGCAAAGGCCAAGGCCGCCCTCGCCGGCCTGCCGCTCGAATACTCCGAAGGCCCTTCCACCTCAGGCTTCGTCGCCACCCTGCGTGGCCCTTCAAACGGCCGCACGGTCCTTCTCCGCGGCGACATGGACGCGCTGCCCATGCACGAGGACACCGGCCTCGAATTCTCCTCCACATTCGAAAACGCCATGCACGCCTGCGGACACGATACGCACGTGGCGATGCTGGTCGCCGCCGCCCATGCCCTCTGTGCGCAACGCGACCGCCTCGCCGGCACGGTGCAGTTCATGTTCCAGCCCGGCGAGGAAGGCTGGCACGGCGCGCGCTACATGCTCGACGATGGCGTGATCGACCCGATCCCGGATGCAGCCTTCGCGCTTCACATCACACCCAACATCCCGTCGGGCGTGTTCGCGGGCCGTCCCGGCCCCCTGCTCGCTGCCGCCGACCGCATTGAACTCACCATCAAGGGCAAGGGCGGGCACGCCTCGCAGCCGCACGACGCCGTCGACCCCATCCCCGTCGCTTGCGAGATGGTGATGGCGCTGCAATCCATGATCACGCGCCGCGTCCCCGCCTTCGACCCCGCCGTGCTCACCATCGCGCACATCAAGGCCGGCTCCACCAACAACGTCATCCCAGAGTCGGCCTTCATTGAAGGCACAATCCGCACCTTTTCGGAAAAATCACGCGCCATCGCCCGCGAGGGTCTCCAGCGCGTGGTGGACAACATCTGTGCCGCCCACCTCTGCGAGGCGGACCTCAAGATCATTCCCGGCTTCCCGGTGACGCTGTGCGACAGCCGCGCCCACGCCCTCGCCCGCCGCGTAACCCAGCAGGTTTTCGGCGAGGAGGCCTGGTTCGAGATGCCGACGCCAATGATGGGCGCAGAAGATTTTTCCTACGTCCTACAGAAGGCGCCGGGCGCCATGATGTTCCTTGGCGCCTCGCCGGAAGGCGGCGACTGGCGCACCTGCTGCGCGCTGCACTCCAACCGCATGGTGCTCGACGAGAAGGTGATGGCCCGCGGCGCAGCCCTGCACTGCGCGATTGCCGAGACCTTCCTGGCGGGCGGGTTCGAAGGCTAGCGAACGCCCGGCAGGGCATAGCCCACCGGCGCCCCCGGTCCGACCGGAACCCCAAGCGCGACCCAGGCGACCGTCAGCGCCATGCCGGCGAAGTAGAAGGCGACCGCCAGCGGCAGCAGCAGCGCAATCATGGTCCCCAGCTTGAGGCCGGCGACCCAGCGCTGCGCGAACACCAGCGTCAGAACGAGATAGGGATTGAGCGGCGAGATCAGGTTCGTCACCGTATCGCCGACCCGATAGGCCGCCGTCGTCATCTCTGGGGATACCTCGAGGAGCATCAGCATCGGCGTGGCGACCGGCGACATCGCAGCCCACTTCGCCGATCCTGAGGCGATCAGGAAATCGAGCCAGGCGGACATCGTCGCCAGGATGGGAAGAAGGATCGCGGGCGGCGCCGCCATCTCGCGAAGCTGGTTGGCGCCGGTGATCGCGGTGATGGGCCCGAGATTCGACCAGCCGAACATCGCCACGAAGTGCGCCGCGAAGAAGATCAGCACAAGATAGGGAAGGATCACCTCGAGCCCCTTCACCATCATGGCGACGAGATCGCGATGCGTGCGGATGCTGCCGACCACTGCGCCATAGGCCCAGCCCGAAGCGACGAAGAGGAGAAACAAAATGGCGGCGATCGAGCGGAAAAACGGTGTCGCTCGCTGGCTGCCCGTCGCCGCTTCATCCATCAGCGGCGTGAAGCCCGGCCAGAGCATCAATGCCGCCATCAGCGCGGCCACGCCAAGCGCTGCCAGTCCGGCCGCGGCAAGGCCCTTCTTCTCCCTGGCTGACAGGACGACACCGGCAAGATCGGCAAGGCCGCTCTCGCCTTCCCATTTGCCCAGCCTCGGCGCGACGATGCGCTCCAGCACCCACCAGCCGATGGCGGTGAACACGACGGCGATGGCGAGCGAAAAATACCAGTTGCCAACCGGATTCATTGTCCATTCAGGCACGAGCAGCCGCGCGCCCGTCTCGGTGATGCCGAGCAGCAGCACATCGTACTGCCCCGGGAGCAGGTTGCCCGCGAGGCCGACCGCCGCGCCGGCGAAACCCGAAATCAGACCCAGCACCGGGTGCCGCCCCGCCGCCGCAAACACGATCGCTGTCAGCGGCACATAGACCATGTAGGCGGCGTCATTCGCATGCGTCGCCAGCATGCCGAGCACGAACACCATCGGCACCAGGATATCTTTCGGCAAGCCGCCAAGGCTCGCGCGCATCAGCGCCGTCAGAAGCCCCGAGCGCTCAGCCACGCTGGCGCCCAGCATGATTGTGAGGGCAAACCCGAGCGGGGCAAACCCTGTATAGGTGCGCGGCATCTCGACGAACAGGCGCTGCACATTCTCCTCTGACAGGAGGCTGGTCACCACCAGCGTCTCGCCATTGACCGGATTGACGGCGGACCACCCCGCCCCAGCCCCGATCACCGAGACAATTACCAGCACCGCAATGATGATGACGAAAATGAAGATCGGGTCAGGCAGCGCGTTTCCCACGCGCTCCACCCAGTCAAGAAACCTGTTGCGCTGCCCCGCCGGTCCGACCCGTCCGTCCATGAACCAGTGTCAGCACGCAGCCCGCCGCCTGTCCACGGCAAAGCGACCAGACGGGCTAGTGCGCCGCCCTGCCGGCCGCCAGCGCCTTCTCGACCTCGCGCCAGTCGACGATCTTGAAATTCTGGTCGATCTCGGAGATCGGATTCGCATCGTCCTGAACGACCAGCACGCCGGCCGGCAGGCCAGGCAGTGGCGCTGAGGAGACATCCAGGCCATCGGTATGGCTGACGGCGTCCACCGAGCCCTCGTCGCTCGCCGTCACTGAGATGACGCCAAGATGCGCATGCGGGGGCTTGCGGTCATAGATGACGAACCGGTCGCGCGACTGGGCTGACACGACGAGATAGCCTGCGCCTTTGGCGCCGGTGTAAAGCGACACGCCTTCGACATCGGCGACAAGGCCCGTGCCGCTGCCGACTGTGTCGATGCTCTGCGGCGTCATGCCTTCCGCCGCGAGGTTCACGACCCAGAGACCAACATTTTCCTCACCCACGAACATTCGCCCTGCCTCATCGTCGATCACGCAGCCTTCGAGCTGCGAGCCGAGCTGGATCGTGCGCAGGTCCGCAGTCTGTGGCAGGCCAGCGCCGGTATCCGACACCCGCCAGATCTCGATGAGTCCGGTCTTGTAGGTCACCACCACGTGCAGCGCGCCCTGCACCATGCCCATGCACACGCCATAGGGCTCCACACTCGCGAGCTTCGTGTCGCCCGCATGGCTCACGATCGTCGTCGCCGGGTCGATGCGGAACCAGCTCAGCGCGTTGACGCCGTCATTGCTGGCCACGGCAAGATTGCCGCGCAGATCAACATTGTTGGACAGACCCACGGGAAGACGCTGCTTCTCCGACCCGTCGAGGCCGTAGACATAGACGCCGACATCTTTGTTTGTGCCGAGGATGAGGCTCCGGGCTGGATCCATCGGATGCACCCAGATCGCCGGATCATCGGCCGCATCACCGGTCAGGCCCATGCCCGTCGTTTCGCGTAGCGCAGGCACAGGGCTCGCTACGATCCCCTCGCTTGCACAAGCGCCAGCAAACATGAGGACGGCGAGAGATGCGAAGGCTTTCATGGTGATCCTCACGAGAATGAGCGGCAAGAAGTGACAGGCCTCGCCCTCCGGGTCATGAGAGGGCGAGGCCAGAGGCCCGGGCGTCCCCGGCCCCGAGACAGAACGTCAGGCCTAGAAGGAGTAGCGGCCGACGATCTGGTAAACCGCACCGCCCTCTTCGGCTTCCAGTTCAAACTCGTCGTCGATCGTGCCGGCGATCTGGTTCGACAGAAGCGCGAACTTGCGGAAAGTCTCTTCCTTCTTGGCGTTGAGCAGGTTCGAGCCGACGAGGCGGATCGTGAAGTTGTCGCCCAGCGACTTCTCGATGAAGATTTCGAGATCGGCGCCATAGGTCGTGATGACCTCTTCGCCAACCACACGGCTCTCAGATGTCCCCTGCTTGCGATAGGTCGCGCCGAAGGCGGCATCCCACATCGTCAGGTCCTGGATGAAGCCGAAATTGTAGACATACTCCGCCTGGCTGTTGAACCGGCGCGAACCAAATTCGTCCTCGACGTCGGAGTCGAGCCACGAATAGTTGGCGAACACGCCGGTGTCCGGCAGGCCGAAGGCCGAAAGGTCGCTCGAAAGATCAAGCTCAACGCCATAGACCTTACCATCGCCCGTATTGCGGGCCGAGAAGATGTAGGCCAGATCCGGCGGATCGTCCGCCGATCCCGGCGCGCCGGTGTTGAAAATCTCGATCAGGTCCTTCACGTCGCGATAGAAGAAGTTGATCCCCCAGATGCCGCTTTTGCCGAGCTGCTGCTCGTAACCAAGATCGAGACCCCAGGCCGTCTCCGGCTGGAGATTGGGATTGCCCTGGAAGTCGTTATCTCCAAGCTCTTCTTCCAGCACACCGGTGAACAGGAACTCGAACGGCGCATTCCGGATGGTGCGCGCAACCGAACCGCGGATGCGCCCGCCGTCCATCACTTCCCAGCCGAAATGGCCCGAGGGCAGCACGGTTGTCACTTCCGTCTCCACGCTGCCAACTTCAAGCGTCATGTTTTCCACGCGCAGGCCCGCCTCCCATGACAGGGCGCCATCCCCGCCATTCACCTGCACGAAGGGATCGACATTGGTGCGCTCGATATTGCTGCGAACCAGAACAACGGCGGGATCAGTATAGCCGGGCACGCCTGCGCCGCTGGCGTCAGGGATCTGCCTTCCAGCCGGAATGTTCGTGCGGAAACGACCAGTCCCCAGCGTCGTATCACGCTCCTTCTGCCGGTACTGAACGCCGAACTGGAGATCGAGGTCGCCGAATTCGCGGGTATGCTCGATCTTCGCGCTGGTCTCCTGGTCGTCGATCGCGAAGGGCTCGAGGTCGCGCGTGAAGCGGTCCGCTTCCGGATAGACGACGGCGTCGCGCAGATACTCGATCTCGTTCTCGAACTCGGACGTGTCGTCCTTGAACGAGGCGATGCCAGCCTTGAGGCGGGTCGAGCCGCCGAGCATGTCGAAACGATAGCCGGCATTCAGCGAATAGCTCTCCTGGTCGATATCGACATCGTTGATGTTGAGCGTGGAGAGCTGGCTCGGCAGGCGGTTGGTCGCCGGCCCCGCCGCAGTGGTGTTGAATTCGACCGAATCCTCATCCTGCAAACGCTCAGTCTTGACGAAGAAGCCGTCGAGCGTGAACTCCGCGCCCGCACCCACCGGCGTCTCCCACGCGAAATTGGCGGAGTAGTCCGTTCCATCGCGCACATCTCGCTGGTCTTCGATATTGTCGAGATTGCCGCCGGCATCGTCATAGCGCGCCGAGAATTTCTGCTTCGGATTGCGACGCCCCTGCACGCTGGCGCCGACAAGCAGACGCCCCTCGCCCACCGCGCCGCCCCACACAACGCCCGCCTGCTCGCGTACGCGGCCATCATCGAACATGAGCGCGCCAAGGCGCACATATCCGCCTTCGAGCGCATAGCCGTCCTTGAGGACGATGTTCAGCGCGCCCGCCATCGCATCGCCCGAGCGGTTGGCCGACGCCGAGCGCACAATTTCCACGCGCTCGATAAGTTCAGCCGGGATCCGGTCGACGAAGAACGCGGTCTCGGCCCCGTTGCCGAATGAGCCGGATGAAGAGCCCGCACCCGGCACCAGTTCGCCATTGATCAGGATCTGCGTATAGGCCGGATCGAGGCCGCGCAGCCGAACGCCATCCGATTCCAGCACGTCCGACAGGAAGGTCACCGACGGCACGCGCTTCAGCGCATCGCCAGCCGACAGGGGCTCGAAACGCTGGAAATAGTCCGTGTCATAGACCAGGACCGGGGCGGTCTCGTCGGTGCGGTCGCGATAGCCGATCCCCTGAATGATCACAACGTCTTCGGCCGTCGTGATCTGGTCCTGCGGCTCGTTTGCCGCCTGCGTCGTCTGCGCATGAGCGGGCTGGAGCGCCGCCAGTGAGATCGCTGCGCCCGCCACGCTTGCGAGGTGCGCAAGCTTGAACATTTTCGCCATCGAGAAGCCCCTTCCATACGTCTTTGGCGGGGGTGCTAGTCATGGCGCGTGACAAACGCGGAACGGTTTTGTTTAGGTTCCATGACAGCGCAGATCCTTGTTTTCAGGCCACACGCCCTGCCCGCCTGAGGCCCGTTCTTGAAGCGGCTCGCCCGTGGAGCTATGAGCCCCCGCCATGCCCCTTTCGATTATCGGCGTCGATGCGGACGATACGCTCTGGCACACGGAGACCGTGTTCCGGCTGACGCACAGGCGTTTCAACGAGTTGCTCGGCGATTTCGCTGACGAAGACACGCTGGAGGCGAAGCTTGCCGCCGTCGAGCGCGAGAACATGAAGACCTATGGCTACGGGGCGAAGGGCTTCACCCTCTCCATGCTGCAGACCGCGCTGGAGATCAGCGACGGCAAGGTTGCAACGAAAGTGCTTCGTGAACTGCTCGACGCAGGGCGCGAGATGATGACTCATCCGATCGAGCCCCTGCCCGGCGTGGAGGAGGCGCTGCTGCAGTTGAAGCAACGCGGCCGGCTTGTTCTCATCACCAAGGGCGACCTCTTCCACCAGGAGAGCAAACTTGCCGCCTCAGGCCTCGGCTCGCATTTTTCCGGCGTCGAGATCGTCTCCGAGAAGACCCCGGAGATCTATGTGAAGGCGTTCGCCCGACATGGCGGCTCAGCCGAGACCGGACTGATGACGGGAAACTCGGTCAAGTCCGACATCCTGCCCATGCTCGCCGCCGGCGGATACGCAGCCCTTGTCCCCTACCCGCTGGTCTGGGAGCACGAGCGCGCGGACAAACCCGACGGCCACCCAAAGTATCGCGAGGTCGCAACGCTCGGTGATGTCCCTGGCTGGCTGGACGAGATTTTGTAGGGTGGATTTATCCAGGCGAATTCCACCCGCCATTTCACTTCGGCACAACTTTCAGCAGTCGCGCATTTGGCCCGTCGGTCAGGAGATAGATCGCACCATCGGGTCCGACATTGATGTCGCGATAGCGCTCGTTGGCGCGATCGGAGAACTTGAAGCGCTCCTCGCCTGTCACCTTCTCGCCATCGAGCGTCAGGCGCGAGACGAAGCTCGGATTGAGGCCCGAGGCGAACACGCTCCCCTTCCATTTCGGGAACAGGGCGGCGTTGTAATAGGCGAGGCCGCCGGGCGCGATCACCGGGTCCCAGTAATAGACCGGCTGTTCGAGGCCCGCCTTGGCCGAGCCCTCGCCGATCTTGCGCAGCGTGCCGCCATACTCGACGCCATAGGTGACAGTGGGCCAGCCATAATCCTTGCCCTTGCGCGCGATATTGAGTTCATCCCCGCCCTGCGGCCCATGCTCGAGCCCCCACAGCTCGCCCGTTCCCGGATGCAGGAAGGCGCCCTGGACATTGCGATGGCCCGACGACCATATCTCCGGCAACGCATCCGCGCGCCCGACGAAAGGATTGTCCTTCGGGATCGAGCCATCCTTGTTGATGCGGACGATCTTGCCGATCGCGCTCTTGAGGTCCTGCGCCTGCATGCGCCCCGGCAGCGCGCCGCGATCACCCAGCGTCACGAAGAGCGTCCCGTCCTTGGCAAGGACGACCCGCGATCCGAAATGCTGGTTCGACTGAAGCGAAGGCGTCTGCCGCCAGATCGTCTGGATGTTCTCGATCTTTGGCTGCGCGCCGTCGACCAGCCGGCCCTTCGCCACCGCGGTATTGTTCTTTCCATCCGCCCGCGGCTCGGAATAGCTCCAGTAGATCATCTGGTTCGCAGCGAAGTCCGGATCGAGCGCCACGTCCAGCAGGCCGCCCTGCCCCACGCCGTGCACGGCCGGCACGCCGTCCTTGATCGGCGCCGAGACCTTACCGCCCGCGTCCGCGATCCGGAACTGGCCAGCGATCCGCTCGGTGATCAGGAACTTTCCGCCCGGCAGGAACTCGACCGACCAGGGCGAGCTGAGGCCCGCAGGCACGACGACCTTCACGTCATACTGGGTGTCAGTCGTCAGCGCCGGCGCACGTGTCTGCCCGGCGAAGGCGGGCGTATAGGCCGCCTTGTTGGTCGCGCGCGTCTCAGCGGGCGGTTGTGCGAAGGCGGCGATCCCGATGCCGATTGCAAGCGCAGCGGCCGAGCCGGCAACCATGATACCGAGACGCATCGCGTTTCTCCTCTATCGTCTTCATCTGGCTGCCTAAGTAGGCGAGTTTCCGTCCAGCGCCACCTGGAATTGGCGCCCGGTGACACACAGAACCCACACGCTCTCCGGGGTGACCGGCCCCAAACCCTTGCCGCCGGCCCGGATGAAGCGCACCTGTAGGCAGCCCAGGAGGAGCAACCCGATGCGTTTTCTTCTCGCCCTCTTCGCCCTCCTCCTCGCCCCGCTTGCGCACGCACAGGAGAAGCAGCAGGCCGTGTTCGCCGGCGGCTGCTTCTGGTGCATGGAAGCCGACATGGGCTACATCCCCGGCGTCATCTCGGTTGAGTCCGGCTACACCGGCGGCAGGGAGAAGAACCCGACCTATCTCCAGGTCGCCAGCCACCAGACCGGCCACTACGAAGCCGTGCGGGTCACCTTCGATCCGACCAGAATCAGCTACGAGCAGCTGCTCTCGCGCTACTGGCCGCTGATCGACCCTACCGATGCCAACGGACAGTTCTGCGACCGCGGCCAGAGCTACGCGCCTGCCATCTTCGCCTCGCCTTCGCAGAAAGCCGCCGCCGAAAAATCGAAGCAGCAGGTGGTCGCGTCCGGTCGCGTCAACGGCACGGTCATCGTGCCCATCCTGCCGCTCGGTGATTTCTGGCCGGCCGAGGAATACCACCGCAACTACGCCAAGCGGAACAAGGCCGACTACGACGCCTACCGCGCGGGCTGCCGGCGCGATGATCGCCTCGCGCAGGTGTGGAAACCGGTCGGCTGATCACCCTGCCTGCTTCGGCACTCCCGGCCGCGTGCCGACATAGAGCGCGCTGGCCGCAAGGCAAACGCCGGCGATCACCGTCCAGACGAGGGACCGGCTTACCAGCAGCACGATCACGAACGAGGCGAACATCGATCCGATCGCGATGAACTTGACCGGACGCGAGATCGCGCCGTTCTCGCGCCACGCCACCACATCTGGTCCAAGCCGCGGATGCGCGATCAGCCAGGCCTCAAGCTTGGGCGAGGAGCGCGCAAAGCATCCGGCGGCGAGGATCAGGAAGACCGTCCCCGGCCAGCCCGGCGTGATGACGCCCACCGCACCGACAAAGGTCAGCACGAGGCCCATCACAAGGAAGAGCGGTCGCGCGAGAGGATTCGTCTTGCGTGTGGCGTCAGTCATGCGTCGGCCAAGTTGCCCAGGCGGAGAGACACCTATCTCCGCTCTTCGTCAAATTGCAACTCGTTCGCAAGGGGCTGGAGCGTGCGGCCCGCTCCTGGCTGTTTTGGCCTCCTGGATTTCGAACCGAGCCAGCCGAGCGCCGCCCGGATTGCGCCGACGGTCGGGAGCGCGACAAACAAACCGATGGTGAACATCATCGCGAGGCCGAGGAGGGACAGCGGGCCAAAGCGATGCGTGATCGTAAAGATCACGAAGAAGCCGAAACTTCCGATCATCGCGGCAAGCATCGCAACACCCAGCCCGCTACGCTTTCGCAGGCACCCTGCAAACGCCGCCGATAGCGCAAGCAAAATGAGGGTGAGTGTGAGCATCCCCGGGCCATCGCTGAACGGATTGCCGAAGGCCCACCGGACCCAATCCATCGCGCCACTCCCTGTCCCCCGGAGCGACACCCTACAAAATCCTGACCGATTGGCCCAGCTTCACACTTCCGGGAACGCAGTCCCGCCGCCTTGGCGCAATTCCCCATTCCCCCTATGGTCCGCCGCGTCGACCGGCCCCAGAAGCTTCAACGCGAGGGCCGGCGCGTGTCACAGGGGAGATCATGTCCACAATCCGGTTCAGACTCGGATCGCGCCTGCTCATGGCAGCCGCATCCCTCGCCGTCCTTTCCGCCTGCTCGCCTGAAGCGGCCAAGCCGGCCGAACCCGCGACCGTCGCGGCCAAGCCGTCCGACGCCCAGGCCTGGCCGGCCGCAGCGGTCGCCGACCCGACAACGCTGGGCTTCACGACCGAAGGCCTCGCCGCGCTCGACGCACGCCTGCAGAAATCCGTCGCCGACGGCGATGTCGCCGGCATGGTCTACATCCTCGGCAAGGGCGGCGACATCGCGGCTTTCAACGCGTTCGGCATCCAGTCTGGCGATCCGAAGACCGGAACGCCGATGACGAAGGACTCGATGTTCCGCATCTACTCGATGACCAAGCCGATCACCGGCGTCGCCATGATGCAGCTCTACGAAAAGGGCCTCTGGCAGATGGACGACCCCGTCTCCAAGCACGTGCCCGAACTCGCCGGCCTCAAGGTGCTGTCGTGGAAGGATGGCAAGGTCGAGATGAAGGGCGGCAAGCCCGTCCTGGTGGCCGCGTCCGCCGAGCCCACCATGCGGCAACTGATGAGCCACACCGCCGGCTTCGCCTATGGCCTCTCAGGCGATGATCCCGCCAACAACGCCTTCCGCGACACAGCCGTGCTCGCCTCGGCCAACCTCGAAGAGATGATCGCCAAGATCAAGGACATCCCCCTGATCTACGATCCCGGCTCGCGCTGGTATTATTCCGTCGCCGTCGATATCCAGGGCTACATCGTCCAGAAGCTCTCGGGCCAGAAGCTCGGCGAGTACATGAAGGCGAACATCTTCACCCCGCTCGGCATGAACGACACGGCCTTCTACGTCGCTGAAGCCAACGTGCCGCGCTTTACCGACGTCTATCGCTGGGACAAGGACGCAAAAGCCCTCCTCAAGAACGAGGAGCGTCCCGACCGTCCGCGCTTTACCGACGCCAACCGGATGGAATCCGGTGGCGGCGGCCTCGTCTCGACAACCCACGACTATGCGCGCTTCACCCAGATGTTCCTCAACAGGGGCGCACTGGGCGGCAATACGGTTCTCAAGCCGGAAACCGTCGCGATGATGTCGGAGAACCACATCGGTGAACTCGGCATCTATTCGGACGGCACGACGGCCAATCCGGGCCGGCCGGGCCAGAAATTCGGCCTCGACTTCGCCGTCTATGTCGATCCCGCCGCGGGCAACAATCCCTTCGGCGCGGGAACCTACTACTGGGGCGGCGCTGCCGGCACATGGTTCTGGATCGATCCTGCCAACGATCTCTTCTTCGTCGGCATGATCCAGTCGATGGGCGGGGCGCGTCCGGAAGGCATGAACTTCCGCGAGGAGTCCGCCAAGCTCGTCTACGAAGCCCTGAAGCCTGCAACTGCTGCAGCAACATCGGCGCCAGCACAGTAACGCGAGGCGGCAGACAACGAACCGGGCGGCGTTGAGATCATGGGCTCAACGCCGCCCCTTTTTCGATCACGGAATTCAACCGGCTTGAATCCGAACGCTCATAACTGACGGCTTGTCATCCCGGACGCACCTCACGCTATCCTGGACCCATCCCAAGACCGGAACGGCATCGCGATGGTTTCCGGCTCCCACCGCGTCGGGCCAGGACGACAACCAGCGCCAACCAAACGCAGCACGGGATTTGAGGGAGATATTTGGAAATGTCGCGCAAACCAATGACCACCGGCAAAGTCTGGCTGGCTGCGGGCCTTGCCAGCGTGCTCGCCGCCTGCACCGCACTGGACGGCGCGCCCGCCGCGGTCTCCACCGCATGGCCGAGACAAGCCGATGTCGTCGCAACCATACCAGCCTTCACCCCCGCCGGCCTTCAATCGCTCGACGCCCGCATGAAGGAAGCCGTCGACAAGTCCGAAGTCGTCGGCCTGCAATACGCGCTGGTGAAGGACGGCAAGCTCGTCGCCTTCAACACGTTCGGAAAGCAGTCGATCGACGGCCCGCCGGTCACCGAAGACACCATCTTCCGCATCCGCTCGATGACCAAGCCGGTCGTCGGCGTCGCAATGATGCAGCTCTGGGAACAGGGCAAGTGGAAGCCGGAAGACCCGGTCACGAAATTCCTGCCTGAACTCGGCAGCCTGAAAGTCGCGACCAAGCCGGACTCGATCACCGACGGCGTCGTTCCCGCCAACCGGCCGCCGAACATGAACGAGGTCATGACCCACATGGCCGGCTTCGGCTACGGCCTCTCCGCCGCCTCCGCCGTCGACCGCGAGTTCCAGCGCGACAACCCGCACGCCCAGCCCAACCTGGCAGCGGCGATGAACCGCCTCGCGCAGATTCCCCTGCTCTTCCAGCCCGGCGAACGCTGGTCCTACTCCTACACGGTCGACGTGCAGGCCGCCGCCCTCGAGAAGATCACCGGCCAGACACTCGGCAATTATCTTGACCAGAACATCTTCACGCCGCTCGGCATGAACGACACGGCCTTCTTCCTGTCCGAAGACGACTACAGGAACCGCCTCGCCACGGTTTACACGCGCAATGCCACGACCGGAGCGAAGGACGTCTTCCCGGATGGCTACAGCTTCACAGTGCGCAACCACCACGAATCCGGCGGCGGCGGCCTCACCTCGACCACCCATGATTATGTCCGCTTTGTGCAGATGATCCTCAACGAAGGCTCGCTCGACGGGAAGCAGATCCTGAAACCCGACACGGTCAAGCTGATGATGACCAACCACATCGGCGAGACCCGCGCGATGGGCGGTGGCGGCTTCGGCTGGGGCGGCGCCGTGAAGACGCAGGCGCCGACTGACAACGCCCCGGCGCCTGTCGGCACGTACGACTGGTTCGGCATCGACGGCACCTGGTTCTGGGTCGATCCTGTGAACGACATCGGCTTCGTCGGCATGATCCAGCGCCGCGGCAATGCCGGCCCCGGCGCCATCAACCTCCGCGCTGAGTCGCAGCAGCTGGTCTACAAGGCGCTCGCGAAATAGCAGACGCGCGCGCGTTTGGGGGGCTCAGAAAAAGCGGCGCGCGCAAACCGCATCATCGGGATGGGCCTTCTCGCCGCCATCCAGCCTTTGCTGGACGCAGCGCGGATCTCGTGCGCGAGCCTCGTCCAGGACGTCGCGGCGAGCCTCGGTATGATCTTCAGGCGCACCCTTCGTGATCGGCACACGAAGCACGCGCACGAAGCCCTTTCTCCGGGCGAAGCTGCAACGCGCCGTCATAAGCTGGTTCGAGATTTCCGCTCGCGCCTGGGCGCATCGGGAATGACGCTGCTGGTCTGTCCAACCTGATTGGATGAGAAGGATCGGCCCCCATCCCATCCTCACCCGGTGGAGCGCGGGCAGCGGGTTTCGCTTTCGCCATTTCCGACCTACCGTCCCCGCGATTCGCAGGGGCTCCGCCATGTTCGCCGTCCGCCGACGCACCAAGATCCTCGCCACGCTTGGCCCCGCCAGCGATGGCGCTCTCAAGATGGAAGAGCTCCTCCGCGCCGGCGTCGACCTGTTCCGCCTTAATTTCAGCCACGGCAGTCACGCCGAGCACGCCCAGCGCATCGCTGCCGCGCGTGAAGCGGAAAAATCCGTCGGCCGCCCCATCGCCCTCCTCGCCGATCTTCAAGGCCCCAAACTCCGCATCGGAGATCTGCCCGGCGGCCAGTCGGACGTGCGCATGTCGTCCGAACTGCGCCTGCGCCCGGCCGCGACCTCCAGCGATCCCGACATCATCCCGATCCCCCACCCTGAACTCGTCGCCTCGCTGCAGCTGGGCGACAAGCTGCTGATCGACGACGGCAAGATGATGCTCCACATCGTCAAGGTCGACGGCGAGGACCGCATCGCCCGCCCCGTCGCACCCGGCCGCATCCTGAGCCGCAAGGGCATCGCCGCCCCTGGCCGCCCGATCCCCATCCCGGCCCTGACCGAGAAGGACATCGCCGACGGCCGCTTCGCGCTCGAACATGGTGTCGACTACATCGCCTTGTCCTTCGTCCAGCGCGCCGGAGACGTCGCGATGGCGCGCGAACTGTTCGGTTCCGGCGTCCCCATCGTCTCCAAGATCGAAAAGCCCGCCGCACTCGATGATCTCGACGGGATCGTCCATCACTCCGATGCCGTGATGGTTGCGCGCGGCGATCTCGGCGTTGAACTCTCGCCCGAGCAGGTGCCGATCGCCCAGCGCCGCATCGTCCGCATCGCCCGCGCCAACGGCAAGCCTGTGATTGTCGCAACCCACATGCTCGAATCGATGGTCGAGGCGCTCGTGCCCACCCGCGCCGAAGCCAATGACGTCGCCACCGCCGTATACCAGGGCGCCGACGCTGTCATGCTTTCGGCCGAAAGCGCAGTCGGCCGCCACCCCACCGCCGCCGTCGCCATCATGGACCGCATCATTCGCGCCATCGAGACCGACCGCGACGCCAACCCCTCCGCCCAGGCTGCACCCTGGACAGCTGAACCAACCACCGCCGACGCCTGCGCCCGCGCGGCGCAGCGCCTGGCCGACGATCTCGACTGCCCACTCGTGGTCTTCACCCGCTCCGGCTCATCCGCCCAGCGCGTCTCCGCCACCCGACCCAGGCAACCAATCCACGCGCTGACCCCGCACCTGCCGACAGCGCGCAAGCTCTCGCTGGTCTGGGGCGTCAGCGCCGACCTCGAACCTGAAGAGCCAAAAAGCTTCGATGACATTCTCGACGCGGTGAACCGCCACGAGGCCGCCTCGAGCGTGAAGCGCTTCGTCATCACCGCCGGCTATCCCTACGCCAGCGACAACTCGACGGACACGATCAAGGTCGTTGAACGGAAATAGTCAGATCAGTTCCGCATCGCCCTTGCGACGATCTTCGGCAGGACGCATGTAGCGTTCGCGGCGGCGGCGATCCGGCCCGAAGAATTCCGGGGCGGTCACGAATTGCCGGCGGGCATTGGTCACCGCCACGATCTTTGTCCAGATCATCTTCGGCGACACCGGCTTGCATAGGATTTCGTCGGCCCCCGCATCGCGCAGCTCCTGCACGGTGCGCGCCGTGGGATCGGCCGTGCACGCAATGATCGGAACGAAGCGATCGCCACTGAAATGCTCCGAACGGGCCAGCCGCGTGAATTCCGCGCCGCTCTTTGTGCCCATCAGATAGTCGGCAATCACGATGTCGAAGGTCTGCCGTGACAGGACATGCAGGCCCTCGTCCACTGTAAACGCCGCCGTGACCCTGCGCACGCCGAGCCCACCCAGCATCAGGCGCATAACCTGCTGCATGAAGCGGTGATCGTCGACCACAAGCACCGACAAGTCGCCAACATTCAACGGCAGGCCGACCCTCCGGAGATCCGGAGCATGTCACACCGGCGCAGCTTTATGATGAAACCGCACCTGGCGATTTCAGCTGAGAGAAAAACCTTCTGCTAACGCCGGTGGGAGCGCGACTAATCCGTTACGACGAGCCTGAAACCGATCGCTGTATCACGCGTGGCCGCCCCAAGTCGGCTTCGATTGGCGATGCGCAGGTCCCCTGCATCCGCCTTCCAGCTCCCGCCCCGCAGCACGCGCTGGCAGCTGCCTGCACCGGCAACAGCCGCGCCATCCGTCGGCGCGCTGGCGAACGTGTTCACATAGCAGTCCTGGACCCACTCGGACGCATTTCCCGTAACGTTGGAGAGACCAAAGCCATTGGGCTCGCCGAAACCCGTCTCCTCGGTCTTGCCTCGCGGCGCCCGTCCCGACTCATAGCGGTCGCCCCACCAGTAAGCGGTTCCCGTTCCGCCCCTGGCCGCGTACTCCCATTCCGCTTCCGTCGGTAACCGATAGGTCTTGCCTGTCTTGCTGCTGAGCCATTTCGCGTAGGCCTGGGCGTCGTTCCAGGACACCATGATCACAGGCCAGGCGCCCCTGCCCCACCCTTTGTCAGCCGGCGCGTAGTTGCCGCAACCGCCTCCGGCGACGCACGCCTCCCATTCCGCAAAGCTGACTTCACGCAGGCCAATCGCAAAGGGCGCCACCTTCACCTCGCGCTGCGGTCCCTCCCACGCGCGATGACCGGCCTCCTGCGGGGGCGAACCCATCGTGAATGCGCCGCCCTCCAGCCGCATCATTTCGGGGCAGGCCTCGCAGTCGCGAAATGTCTTCGCCGGGCTGGCGGCAGGCGTCGCGCCCGAGGCGGCAGAGGCGGGCGCCGCAACAGCCGAAGCAGGCTCCGCCGCCGCAGGCTGCACGGGCTGCGGGGTCTCCACTGGCAAAGCCGCCGCAGCTACCGACGGCACAGGCTCTGCCGGAGATTGTCCAGTCCCGCCCCCTCCAAGAACACCCGGCAGCAAGAACACCCCTGCTGCGATCGCGCCACCGACGATGGCAAGGCCGGCCACAAGCGGAAAGGCACTCCCCCCTTGCGCGCGGCGGGCGGTACAGACGGGGTCGGCTTGCTCTGGAAGGCATCAGGTCGAGGGGTCACCGGGCGCACCCCGGCTTCTGCGGTGGGCGGCTTCGGAATCTTGAGCGGTTCAGGAGGCGGAGCGACCCCAGCTTGTGCGACAGGCGCGGCTTTCGGAGCGTCCAATGCTGCGATGCGCTTTCTGGCGAGGACCGCGAAATGTCCTTTCGTATAACGCTCCAGATAAGACTCGAACTCCTCACGGTCATCGCCGTCCGCAATCGACATCCAGAACGCCGCCTCGATGGAGTCGGAGGCAGGCGCGCTCCCGGGTGCATCCCCCTTTGGCGGAAGTGGAGGGGCGGCTGCGCCGGGCGCGGCGGGTTTTGACGCCACAGTCTTGCGCTCGATGTGGTCGCGCACATCGGCAATGAACGCGCGCCAGGCCGGCGCGGTCGTATCGCCTTCCCAGGCGATCAGGTCGGCCGTCTGGATCAGTTCGAACATGATCGGACGGTCGCACTGCTCGATCATCACCGGGATAAGCGCAGATTTCCGGTCGCCCAGGGTGGCCTCGGCTCTCACCCATTTCGACCTGACCGAGCGTGAGGACCAGAGCACCACAACGGCTTTGGCCGCATGAAGTTGACCCTATGTCACTTCATCGTAGGTCTGGCCGGCGCGAAGCACCGTGTCCCACCAGACCTCAAACCCTTCTTTCGACGACGCTTCGGCGATGACCTTCGCCTTGGCCTAATCCTCGCGATTGTACGAAAGAAAGATGTCCGGCACGCTTGCACCCCGTCACCAGAACGGTTCCTAGCACATCGCGCTGCAACGGCTAGGAGATTTGGCGTTCCGCAGATTGCAGCGCGGTTGCCGCCAGCACGAGAAGGTGTGACCTATTCGAAGTCCGGCTCCGCAGGGAACACCTCCGCCGGAAAGTCGTGCGAGACAGTGTTGGGAAACACGGGATCGCGTTTCTGCATGAAGCTCTCGATGCCTTCCTTGACGTCAGTCGACTGGCCCCGAAGCTGGATTCCGCGGCTGTCGAGTTTGTGCGCCTCCATGGGGTGGGATGCGCCCATCATCCGCCACATCAGCTGACGCGAGAAGGCAATCGAGACCGGCGCAGACTTCTCCGTCAGGCGGCGCGCCAGATCCAGCGCAGCCGGCAAAAGCTCGTCGGGAGCATGCAGTGAATGCACAAGCCCGGACGCCTTCGCCTCGTTCGCATCGAACACGCGCCCCGAATACACCCAGTCAAGCGCTGTCTGCATGCCGACCAGACGCGGCAGGAACCAGGCCGAGCAGGCCTCCGGCGTGATGCCCCGGCGTGAAAACACGAAGCCGAACTTCGCCGCTGTCGAGGCGAGGCGGAAATCCATCGGCAGCTGCATCGTGGCGCCCACACCGACAGCGGACCCGTTCACCGCAGCGATCACCGGCTTCAGGCTGCGATAGATCCGAAGCGTCACGCGGCCGCCGCCATCGCGGCGGACGCCGTTGGCGATGATCTCATCGCCTGCCGCCCGCTTGTTGTAGTTGAAAGTGTCAGCGCCAGCGATGCCGAGCTCGGCCCCCGCGCAGAATGCGCGGCCCGACCCTGTGACGATCACGGCCCGGACCGAGTCGTCGGCATCTGTATAGTCGAACAGCTCGAGCATTTCCCGCATCACCACGGGCGTGAAGGTGTTCATCTTGTCCGGCCGATTGAAGGTCGCAACAGCGACTCCATCTGTCACCGCAAGATCGAACATCGTGAAATCGGGCATGTCGCGTATCCGTCAGGGCTTGAAGGGTGTAGGCCTTGGCTAGGCGGGAGCAATCTGGAGAGGGACAGCGTGCAAGGCAAGCGCCCGATCGTGATGCAGCAGGCGGCCCGGACCTTTATCCGCGCCAACACGCGCATCGCCCCTGTGCCGGGCCTGCCCATCCGCATCCACACCGCAGATGCGCTGACCCCGCTCTGGGAGGCGACCGAGGCGGATCTTGCGGAAGCCAATGTCGCCCCGCCCTTCTGGGCGTTTCCATGGGCGGGCGGACAAGCGCTGGCGCGCTACGTTCTGGACAATCCCGAGACCGTGCGCGGCAGGCGGGTGCTCGATCTTGCCTGCGGCTCAGGTCTTGTGGGGATCGCCGCAGCGCTCGCCGGGGCGGCCGAGGTCGCTGCCAACGACATCGATCCGATGTGCGAGGCGGCCGTGGCGCTCAACGCCGAACTGGCCGGCGTTTCGATCACCTATTCGGGCGGCGACCTCCTTGAGGGCAATGTGCCGGATGCCGATGTGATCCTCGCCGCCGACGTGTTCTATGAGCAGACCCCGGCCCGCCTCTTTCGTACAATGCTGGAGCGCGCCCACGCCCGCGGCGTCCATGTGTTCGCCGGCGACCCAGGCCGAATCTATTTCCCGCGCGATGTCTTTCGGGAGGTCGGCGAATATGCGGTCGAGACCACGACCGAGATCGAGAACCACCCTGTCAAGACGGCGCGGGTGTGGACGCTCTAGGCGAGAACGAACCGCACGCCACAAAGGCCGACAAAGGGTTCGCCATGCGCCTCGCCAATGGCGGCGCCATGCCTCTCGGCGCTTAGGAGGATCGCCTTCGCGTCGCGGCATGCCAGGCGCACGGAAGCAAGACCTTCCCCGCGATCATCCTCCAGCGGGCCGAAGCGCGCGCGCGCATTGTCCAGTTCCATCGTCCAGGTATCGCCATGTCGCGTCACAGGTCGCTCCAGAAGCTCGCTCCAGCGCTGCGCAGTGGCGCCTGGATCATCGCACTGCATGCGCGCGCCGGTGATCGCCTTCACCGTCTTCGAGCGGTCTTTTTCCTGCCAGCGCGGGCCAGCCCAGTGATAACCTCCCCCCATGTCGTCGCCTCCCGAGTGACGGTCGACCGACAGCAGGCATCCGCCCGTGTCCTTAGGGTGCAGGTGCAGCGCTTCGGAAGTCGAGACCTCATCCGCCGACTTGATGTCCTGGACCAGCCGCACGCCCATCTTCGTGAAATGGTCACGCCGCCTCTCAAGGTCTTCGCAGTCGACGATATACATGTAACCGCCATCGCCTTTGCGCCGCTCGAGATAGCGCCCGCCGGCTGTGCCCTCGCGCAGCGGCGAGACCACCTCGAGGAATGTGCCGCTCATCGCGAACAGGGCATTGTGCAGCCCGTACTTGCCGACGCCGGGATCGCGGTAACAGATCTCGAGGCCAAACACGTCTGCGATCTGCTTTTCGACGGTGGCGAGGTCCTTTGCGACCAGCGCGATCTGGCGAAGCCTAAGGTATCCCATGACGTCCTCCCTGGCGTAAGCGCACGTCTGGCGGCCTAACGGCTCTGCGTCCGCCCTTCGATCATATGCCTGAGGGCGGCGGTACGCGAAGCGATGAAATCGTTGAACGCCCGGACATGCGGCAGATTTCGCATCTCCTCCCGGGTGATCAGCAGCAGCGCATAGTCCGCCTCGTCAAACGTGAAGCAAAGCTCGAAGTCCGGGTCGAGCTCGCCCAGAACGCAAGGCAAGGGACCGCACCCCAGCCCGCTGCGGATCGCACTCGCAATGTTGAGGATCGACGACGAGGCCTGCCGGACGACGGCGCCCTTGGCCTGCGCCTGCTTCATGAAGGCCGGATCGAACCGGGCGAGTTCACCGGCGCCGGCGATGATCGGGTGTCGGCCAAGCGCATCAGGGTCCTGCGGAAGCCCATTTTCTTTCGCATACGCCTTGGCGCAGTAGACGCCCCACTTCCCCGTCGCAAGACGCCGCACGACCACGCCATCGCCCATCGGCCCAGCCGTCAGCCGCGCCGCCCTGAGCGCGATGTCCGCCTCACCGCGCGACACATCGAGCTGGCGGTCTGTGATCACGGTTTCGACCTGCACGACAGGGAAGCGCTGGGTGAACTCCCGCAGCCAGGGCGTCAGCAGGCAGTCGGCGAGGACATCATTTGTCGTGACCCGGATCATGCCAAGCAGGCGGCGACTGCGCTGAGCGATCATCCGGGAAAAGCCTTCGACTTCGGACTCAACCCGTTCTGCGCTCTGCACCATCGCAGAACCCATTTCGGTGAGACGATAGCCGCCAGCTGTCTTCTCGAATAGTTTTTCGCCGAGCGCCTCTTCCAGGGCTGCAATCCTTCGGGCAACGGTCGTCTGGTTGCAGCCCAGAATCCTGCTTGCAGACAAGGTACTGCCGGATCGCGCCACCGCCAGAAAGTGCCGGAGATCACCCCAGCCGAACATGGTCAGGCTTATGCAATAATGCAGAACGCTCTGCAATAGTTCGGATTGCGGCAGCCCGGACCACTTCGTAGATCAGCTGCACGGATGAGATGTCAAAAGACACCGCCGATGCAGAAGACGACACAAGAAGACGAAGCCAAATCGTACGAGACTAACCTCCCTATGACCTCCCCGGCCCCTTCCAGGACAACTCCCCCCCTCCCTCCCCGGAAGGCGCCGGGAACCCTGCGGCTGCACTATGATCCAGCCTCGACCACGTGCCGGCCAGTCATTCTCTTCGCCTCCGAGAGCGGGATCGCGCTCGACTATCACCTGGTTGATCTCTTTTCCGACGAAAACCGCAGCGACTGGTACACGCGGCTCAACCCAAACCAGGCTGTGCCGGTGCTGGAGCACGGCGACTTCGTGCTCACCGAAAGCTCGGCCATCCTCAAATATCTGGCTGACCTTACCGACTCGCCCGCCTACCCGAAGGACCTTCGCCAACGCGCGCGCGTCAATGAGGTGATGGATTTCTTCAACACCTACGTGATGCGGGACTATGTCTACGGTCTCGTCTATTCGCGTGTGCTTGCGCACTATCGCCTCAGCGGCCCCGCCCAGGCGCAAGCGATCGCGCTGCATGAGCCGCGAGCCCAGCGCAGGCTGAAGGCGCTGGATACATGGATCGGCGCCAATCCTTATGTCTGCGGCGAGGCCATCACGATTGCCGACTATTTCGGCGCGGGCGTGATTACCGCCGGCGAGCTCGTTGGCTACGACCTGCGGCCCTGGACGAATCTCACACGCTGGCTCGCCACGATGAAGGCGCTGCCGACATGGGACGAGGTCCATGCCGGCTTCTATGGCTGGCGCAGCGCCGTCGAAGCCCAGATGCGGGCTCACGCCTGAACACCTGAAGAAGGAGAAGCCCCCGACCAAGAACGCGACAACGAAAACGAGAAACCTGACCGGCCCTCCCCAAAACAATGGCCGGCGCTGTCTGAAACGAGAAACGCCAAACACGCAATGACCGGTGACCAACACCGGCGAAAGGAAGCCTATGCCCTCCCATACCACCAACATACGCGCCCATGCCGCCTTCGTCGCCGTGGCCGCCCTTCTCTCCCTTCAATCCGCCTGCAGCCGTCCGGCCGCTGCAACCCCTGCCCCCGCGCCGGCGGAACACATCGTCGCGGCAAGCGCCATCGACGCCGGCCGCTACCTCGTGAAGATCGGCGGCTGCAATGACTGCCACACGCCGGGCTATGTCGAAGGCGTGATGATGACCGGCAAGGCAATGCCGGAATCCGATTGGTTGAAAGGCGGTGAAGTCGGCTTCTCCGGCCCGTGGGGCGTCAGCTACCCCTCAAACCTGCGCCTGTCATTTCAGGTCATGACTGAAGAGCAGTTCATCGCGCTGTCGCGCAACGGCCAGGGCCGCCCGCCCATGCCCTGGCCGAGCCTCCAGGCGATGAGCGATCGGGACCTCAAGGCGATCTACGCCTACATCGCCTCTCTCGGCCCGGCCGGTGAGCCGGCGCCTGCGCCGCTGTCGCCAGGCATGGCGCCGGACCGTCCGCACATCCCGTTCATACCTCAACCTCCCGCCAGGAGCTGACCCCAGCACTTTCCCCCCGGGCGACACGGAACATCCCGCGCCCGACAAAAAAGAGAAGAAGGAAATCTTCCGATGAACGCTGACCTCCCCCTCCCGTCCACGCAGATTGCCAGGGACAAGGCTGCGCCAACGATGCGCTTCCTCTATCCGCTGGCTGCGATCTGCACCGCCCTTGTGTTCCTCTCTCCCGGCCAGAGCCACGCCCAGACCGGAGGCCCCATCCTGCGCGCCGATCAGCAGGCGGCGATCGAACTGGCGCTACGCGATGTCGAACCTGCGATGCGGCCCATGGCGCGTCAGCAACTCGCCATCACTTTTGCGAACTTCAACGAAGCGCAGATCGCCATGATGGTTGCAAAGATCAGCGCCGACCGCGCTGGGGCAACCACCGAACCTGCGCCGGTCGAGGAGGCAGAAACCGCGGCCACCGCCGAAGACAGGGCCTTCATGCGCGCCCAGTTCGAACCAGTGATGCGAAAACACCATACCGCCCAGGTCGAATTCGATCATTTCGTGAATAGCCGGATTGCCGCCCACTGTCCCGCGCGCGCGGCCTATGCGCGCTTCGGCTCGGGATGGCGCCATGAGCTTGGCCAGTTCATGATGGAGTCGGCGCTCGGGGCCAACAGGATCGACGACCGCGTGAACATCGCGGGCGAGGCCTACATGCCGAAGGACGGCCGCTACAGGTTCGATTTCTCGAAAGTTCGTACAAGCTTTGACGCCGGCGCGGTCGAGGCTGCGATCCAGTCGGCCTGCGACAAGGTCCATCGCATTGGCCGCAGCTTCCTCGCCAAGGTCGATCCGATGATTGCGCGTCAGGACTGGGCTGGCGCGTACAAGGTCGAGAGCGCCGCAAACGCTGCGCTCGAGCCGATCCGCGCCGAGCTGCAGGCAGACTTTGACCGGCTTGGCCCGGGCGATATTGGCGTTTTCCAGATCGCCATGATGAGCGGCGTGCGCATCAAATAGCACGCCGACACGATCTGGCGGTCGCTCAATCCTCCCCGGAGTTCAAAGCCGAGCCACAGAAGCCGGCAGACCGCCAATGAGCCTCACACGCAGGCCGCTCCCCAGCGACCTGCGTTTTTCTTTGCTCACATGAAGCTGTACGGCTCGACGTCGATTGCGATGCGGACGGCGGAGGCAAGCTTCACGCGCTCCCTCCACGCAGCAAGGAAGGCCGAGAGATCGACGTTGCGATCCGAGCGGATGAGAAAGCGACGGCGGTGTCGCCCACGCAGAATGGTGATCGGCGCCGGGGCCGGTCCCCACACATCGACACCGGCGGCGTTCGGTTGGTTTTCGCCGAGAAGTCTTGCGGCTTCATCGACCTGTTCAGCGCTCGGCGCCGAAAGGATCACCGCGCCAAGACGACCGAAGGGCGGAAAACCAACGATGCGGCGCTGGTCCAGCTCGTGCGCGATAAAGGCGTCACGATCGCCGGCGACAAGCAGCGCAATCGCAGGACTTTCCGGCGCATAGGTCTGGATGATGGCGCGGCCGGGCTTGTCGGCGCGGCCCGCCCTTCCGGCGACCTGCAGCAGGAGCTGGAACGACCGTTCGCCGGCGCGAAGGTCCCCGCCGCGAAGGCCGGCGTCGGCATCAACAACGCCGACGAGCGTCAAGGTCGGAAAATTGTGGCCCTTGGCGACGATCTGCGTGCCGATCAGGATGTCGATCTCGCCGGTCTCCATGCGGGCGATCAGGCTGCGCAGATCCTCGGCGGAGCCCACCGTGTCCGAAGACAGGATCTCCACACGCGCGCCGCCGAAACGGGTGTGCACCTCCTCTGCAAGGCGTTCGACGCCTGGGCCGACGCCGGTCAGCGATCCCTTTGCGCCGCAATGCGGACAGGCGAGCGGCTTCTCCATCGTGAAGCCGGTGAGATGGCAGACCAGCCGCCCCGTATAGCGATGCTCGACCAGCCATGAGTCCGTGTCCGGCGCCTTGAGGCGCTCACCGCAGGCGCGACAGATCACAAGCGGGGCATAGCCCCGCCTGTTGAGGAACAGCAGCGCCTGTTCCTTTGCCGCCAGCGTCTGTTCGATCGCCAGGGCAAGGTCCGGCCCGATCCAGCGACCCGTCTCCGGGGGTGCCTGGCGCATGTCGGCAAGCGTGATCTGCGGCAGGCTGGCAGCGCCTGGGCGGGCGTGCAGGCGCAAATGCACATATCGGCCTGCCTGCGCGTTATGCAGCGTTTCAAGCGACGGTGTCGCGGAAGCAAGAACGATTGCGCAGGCCCCGACCGAGGCGCGCAGGACCGCAAGATCGCGCGCATGGTAGAGAACGCCCTCTTCCTGCTTGTAGGACTGGTCATGCTCTTCATCGACCACGATCAGGCGCAACTTCTTGAACGGCAGGAACAACGCCGAGCGCGCGCCAACCACGATCCGCGCCCGGCCCGCCGCGACCTCGCGCCAGACACGGCGGCGCGCAGCCGAGCCGGCCGCCGAATGCCACTCGGCCGGCGCTGCTGCGAAGCGTTCCACGAAGCGCGAGGTGACCGCCTGCGTCAGTGCGATCTCGGGCAGCAGCACCAGCACCTGCGCTTCGGGATCCTGCAGCGCCTCGGCTATCGCCTCGAAATAGACCTCGGTTTTCCCCGAACCTGTGACGCCATCAAGAAGGGCGACACGAAACGCATTCTCGCGCACCATCCGGCGCAAGTAGGCCGACGTCTCCGCCTGCTCGCCGGTCAGGTCGCGCGAGGGCCGATCTGGATTGGGCGCAGGAAAGGGCGGGTCGAGCGAGCGTTCGATGAGCCTCAGCGCGCCAGCGTCCAGCAATGCCTTCACCACGCCCGGCGAAACGCCAGCCTTTCGGGCAAGCTCGGCGCCCGACATGGGCTCGATCGCCTGCGCCAGCAGCCGCTCGCGCGCTGGCGTCATGCGCGCGGGCGTCTCCCCGGTACCAACAACAAGCATCTCCACAGGCGCTTCTTCCAGCGCCTCGGGTGCGCGCATCGCCATCGCGAGGACCATGCCTGTGGGTGCACAGATGTACCTCGCGGCGCGCTCGATGAATGTCCGCATGCTGGCCGGCAATTCCGGCGAGCCGAACACGTCCAGGACAGGCTTCAGCCTGCGGTTGGATGGCGTTCCGCGCTCGCCCCACACGACACCGACCATCTCGCGCGGCCCAAGCGGCACGGTAACGAAGCTCCCCGGGCCGGCCTCGAGCTCCTCGGGCAGTTCATAGTCGAACGGCTCCGGCAGGGGCTGTGGCAGCAGCACCGATACGATTCGCGGACGGGACGGCATGGTGCAAGAATAAACCGTGAACGCTGTCAGTTCAACCGCCAGCTTCCGCAGCGGGCGACGGGCCGCAACGCGCCCTTAACAGCACGGCTGCACGTTGGCCGCATGAGCCAGGCCCATACCGCCCGCGAAGCCCTGCAGGAATTCTCCCTCTGGCTGGAGACGGAGCGCCGCGCGTCCCCGAAAACGATCGAGGCCTATCAGCGCGACATAGCGAACTTCATCAGCTTTCTCGTCGATCACCTCGGAGGCGAGCCGCACGTGTCAGATCTCAAGGGCCTGTCGCGGCACGATGTTGTGGCCTGGCTCGCACGCCGCCGGAGCCAGGACAACCTCGCAGCTTCCTCACGTGCGCGCGCTGCATCGAGCCTGCGCGCCTTCTATCGCTTTCTCGACCGCCGGCTCGATTCTGCAAACGCCAAAGCAATGATGTTCGAAAGTCCGCGCCGGCCGCTTCGCCTTCCCCGGCCGCTGCCCGAGAAGATCGCGCCGCAAGCCATCGAGATTGCCGGCGATGGCGATGGCGAGGACGTCCCCGAGTGGGTGCTGGCGCGCGATGCGGCCATCCTCTCGCTGCTTTATGGAGCGGGCCTGCGTCTTTCGGAGGCGCTGGGGCTCACGGGCCGCGACATACCCGCAGGCGAACAGCTGCGCATCCTCGGCAAAGGCCGCAAGGTGCGCATCGTGCCGCTGATCCGCGCCGTGCGCGAGGCGGTGAACGCTTATGCCAGGCTGTGCCCCTACCCTTCAGCGCCGGATGAGCAGATCTTCCGCGGGGAGAAAGGCGGCCCACTCAATCCGCGCATGGTCCAGCGCCTGATGGAAAGACTGCGCCATCGGCTCGGCCTGCCCGAAACGGCGACACCCCATGCGCTGCGCCACTCCTTCGCAACGCACCTCCTGGCCAATGGCGGCGACCTCCGCTCGATCCAGGCCCTGCTGGGCCATGCCAGCCTCTCGACGACGCAGATCTACACCGGTGTCGACGCCGCGCGCCTGATGAAGGTGCACGCCGAGGCGCACCCGCGCGCGTGATCCTTACGAAGCGGTCTGCTCGAGGCACTTCATCATTGCCGTCGGGTCTTCCGCCTGCTTGTCCTGCGGGGTGTTCTTGCACCACTCGGGCGAACCGGGCGCCGCCTCCCCGCCATTGCAGGCCGCCGCTAAAAGGCTCGTCGCCGCAAGAAGCGTGGCGATGGCTAGACGCATGACTGTCCCCTGTCTGGCTCGAACGACCGGACACTGACCGGGCGAGGCCAGGCAAGTCAATCGCAGCAGCCGCTCAGCGCGGGAATGCGCAGCCGTTCAGGATTTCGCCCTTCCAGGTCACGCTCACGCTCCAGGGCCGCGCGCTTTCGGCGAGGCCGTCGAAGCAGTCCTTCCGTGTGAATGACATAACGAAATCGCCCGCCGGTGTCTTGGAGGTAAGCAGCAGGACGCCTTCCTCGCCGCGTGATTTCACTGGCGCCTCGCCCTCGAAACTCGCCTCGCCCAGGATCGAGATCGTCGCCTTATTGGCCTCCCGGTCGACCTGCACGGTCCAGTAAGCCGGTTCCGTTCCCCCGACCTCCAGATCGCCGTCGAGGTCGGCTTCTGCATTCGAACAGGCGGCAAGGATCGCGGCCAATAAAGCCAGAGCGGATACGCGCTTCAACATGGACAGACTCCTTTGCCCCCTACCTAGAGCGCCCCGCGCCACGATGGAAGCCGGTCACGCTCCTGCGCTGCGGCAGGCGGCCTGAGCCCTTGCAAGCTCGGCCCCGCAATCTCACTGGCGCACCCGCGCGCATGCGCTAGAGTGTCCGCATGAGCACGGACCCCGGCCTGCACCGCATGACTGCAAGTCAGATGGCGGCGGGCCTGCGGAGGAAAGCGTTCAGCGCTTCTGAGCTGTGTGAAGCCCATATCGACCGGATCGAAAAGCTGGACGGTCAGGTCAACGCCGTGATCGTGCGCGACTTCGACCGCGCCCGCGCCGAGGCCCGGCAGGCCGACGTGGCCATCTCGCGTGGTGACCTGAAGCCTCTCACCGGCATCCCGATAACGGTAAAGGAAAGCCTCGATCTTCGGGGACATCCCACCACATGGGGGGTGGAGACTCATGTCGGGCATCGTGCGCGCGAGGATGCGCTGACGGTGCAGCGGCTGAAGGCGGCTGGCGCCGTCGTGCTCGGCAAGACCAACGTTCCCCCAATGCTGGCTGACTGGCAGACAGAGAACCCTATCTACGGCCGCACACGCAACCCTCATGGGCTCGAGCAATCAGCCGGCGGATCATCCGGCGGCAGCGCCGTCGCCATTGCGATGGGCTTCTCCGCGATCGAACTTGGCTCGGACATTGGCGGGTCGGTCCGCGTGCCCGCCGCCTTCTGCGGCGTTTACGGACACAAGACCAGCCATGGCGTGATACCGATGGGCGGGCATTTCGCCGGTGGAGACATCAGGGCCGCCGAAATGCTGAGCGTGATCGGGCCGCTGGCGCGGTCGGCGGAGGATCTCGGCGCGGCGCTGGATGTGGTTGCCGGACCCGATGCGGACTCGCCGGCCAACAGGCTTGCGCTGCCGATGGCGCGCCATGCCCGGCTCGCCAGCTTCCGCGTCTTCGTGCTGGATCGCCATCCCATTGCCCGCGCCGACAGCGATGTCCTCGGCGCTCTCGAACAACTTGTGGACAGGCTGATCAAGGAAGGCGCGATGGTTGCGCGGCAGTCGAGCCTGCTGCCGGACATCGCACGGTCATGGCGCCTGTACCAGCCGATGCTGCACACCATCATCACCCGCGGCGATCCTCGCAATCCGCGCCAGCCAATCTCTGCGCATGACTGGCTGAATCTCCTCGACGAACAGCAGCGGCTGCGCCGACAATGGGCGGACTTCTTCCGGCACTTCGATATCGTGCTCTGCCCCGCCTTCGGAACACCCGCCTACACGCACGCGCGCGAGTCCGACTGGCGCAAGCGCGCCCTGCCAATCGATGGCGAGCCCTCGAAATTTGGCGACCAGCTTGGCTGGGCCAGCATTGCCACCGTGGCGAACCTGCCCTCGACCGCGATCCCGCTCGGCGTCAACAAGGCCGGGCTTCCGCTTGCCGTGCAGGCGATCGGCCCGTTCCTGGAAGACAAGACCACAATCGCCTTCGCAGGCCTCACCGGCCACGACATCGTCGCTCCGCCCATCGCCGGGTAAGGCTCACCACGTTCTGGCCCCTGCGGTGCGCGTGAGCTTTGGCCGTGCGAGCAGCCAGACGCCGAGAATGGTGAGCGCCATCGCCGCAAGGTGCGGCCAGCCAAACGGTTCGCCAAGAATCGCGACCGCCGCCCACGCGGCGACGACAGGACCAACCCCGCCCACCGCGCTCATCGGGCCTGGCCCGATACGGCTTATGGCTTCGGCGATCATGAAACTCGGAATGACCGTGCAGACAATGGCCAGCGCAAGCGCCAGCCAGTAGCCATTGGCTGTCACGGGCGGGGGAGCATGAAGGGCCATCTCGATGCCGCTTTGCGTGAGAAAGGCGATCGAGGCGACCGACATGCCGAATGCTGTGAACATGGTCGAGCCAAGTCGCTGGATCACTGGCTTTGAAGCCGTGACGTAGATCGCGTAGATGAAAGCTCCCGCAAAGATCAGGCCGCCGCCGAACCAGGCGTTGGCGCCCTGATGACCGATCTCGGCGCCGAACAGGATCGCAACCCCCGCATAGGCCAGAACGAGTGCGATCAGGTGCCGGCGCGTGATCGTGTCCTTGAGGAAAAGCCACGACAGCAGCGCGACCATGGTCGGGTAGATGTAGAGGATCAGGCGCTCGAGCTGGGCGGAGACGTATTTGAGACCCTCGAAATTCAGCCACGACGACAGGTAGTAGCTCATCAGGCCAAGCCCGCCCGCGGCCATCCACCAGCGCGCCGCAGGTTTCTCCTGCATGCGGGCGAAGACGAAGATCCCGATCGCAAGATAGACCGGCAGGGAAAATGCCATGCGCAGCGTCAGCAGCTGGGAGACGCCGATGCCCTCGGCATAGGCGAGCTTGATCACAACGCCCTTCAGGGAAAACAGACCGGCTCCGGACGCGGCCAGCAGCACGCCGGTAGTCCGGTGGCGCGTTTCCGTTTCGGCCGAAAGGGCGCTCACTGCGCGGGCGGCGGGGCTTCCGGAGGCTGGGCTGCGCTCGCGGGCTTGCGGAAGCGCAGGGTCATGCGGTCGCTTTCACCGATCGCGATGTACCTGGCTGGATCATACCCTTCGGCGCCAGGCGAGCCCGCCTGTGGCCGCTCCAACGTCGGCGGCAGCATCCAGACGCCCAGCGGATGGTCGGCCGTGTCGTTCGGATTGGCGTTGATCTCGGAGGACGCCTCCAGCACGAAGCCCGCATTCTGCGCCAGCTGGACGACATAGCTTTCCAGGACATAACCGGACGTCGCACGCAGATCCTGGTCGCGCGCGGAAGGAAGCCGGTGCTCCTCGACGCCGAGAACGCCGCCCGGCTTGAGCGCACGGAAGGCGTCCGCGAATATCTTGTCAGCATAACCGCCCGCCATCCAGTTGTGCACGTTCCGGAAGGTGAGCACGGCGTCGGCCGATCCGTCGGGCGCAACACCGGGGCTCGTACGCGAGGCGATGGTCAGCGTGATGTCGCCATATGTCTCGGGGCGATCAACGAACGCCGCCTTGAATGTCTCGACATGGGCGCGAGCGCCTTCTGAGGCCGCCGGATCGACGTGGGCTGCATAGAGCCGTCCTCCCCCGCTCTTCAGGTAGGGACCGAGAATAGCGGTGTACCAGCCACCGCCTGGGTAGATTTCAACGACCGTATCTGAGGGCTTGATCCCGAAGAAGGTGAGCGTCTCCACGGGATGACGCCATGTGTCGCGCGCCTTTTCCTGCTCGAGACGCCAGGACCCCGCCACGGCGGTCTCCAAGGGATTGGCGGGGGCGGCCGCGGCGGGCGCGCCGGGCGCCTCCCCTGCCGGCGGCGACGGGCCGCCGCAGGCGCCAATACCGAAAACGGCCAGCGCCACCAGGAAAGATCCCTGTTTCATCGTGTTTTCCTGCCCTTCCCCACCGGATTCGCAACAGACTTTATCGTCCCGGCGTCACTTGACCACCCATCGGCCCATTCCCAATTGCACCAACGAGGCAGCGCATAGGCGGGCCTTGAAGGCCAAGGCGCAGACCCTGAGGTGGCGCCGTGAATGGCCTTCGGACGTCAACCCAAAGCGGACGCGGCTGCGTCCGACTGTTGCTTGAACGAGGACAGAAATGAGCAATTTCGACTTTTCCCCCCTTTACCGCACTGTTGTCGGCTTTGACCGCCTGGCAAGCCTGATTGACACCGCAACCCGGCTCGATGGCGCGCAGGGCTATCCCCCCTACAATATCGAACAGTCCGTCGAGGACGAGAATGCCTACGCCATCGAACTGGCGGTTGCAGGCTTCGGCGATGACGATCTCGATCTTGAAGTGAAGGAAGGCCAGTTGATTGTCGTCGGCAAGAAGGACGCCGGCACGGACAACCGCAAATTCCTCCACCGCGGAATTGCCGAGCGTGGCTTCATCCGGCGCTTCCAGCTCGCCGATCACGTCGTGGTGACGGGGGCCAACCTCAAGAATGGCCTGCTGCGGATCGAGCTGAAGCGCGAGCTTCCGGAGGCCATGAAACCCCGCAAGATCACGATCGGCGCGGAAGCGTCGCCCAAGGTGATCGATGCCCGCAAGGCGTCGGCGGCCTGAGGGTCTTGAAACCCTAGACCAGCCTTCCAATGTAGATCTGGTCTGAGAGACGCGAGGTGAGCCGGCCGGCCTCTCCCTCCCCCCGGAGGCCCTGGCCTGGATCCCTTGAACGGAAGCGGCGCGACCCTGACGGGACGCGCCGCTTTTTGTTTGTCGCCCGAGCAGGTTCAGGCGGGCGCTGCTATTTGGCGCACTCCGCGTCGGCCTTGGCGCTCACCGCCATCATCTTCATGCCCATGGACATCATGTCGGCCATCGTGACGCCGGCTTCTTCCATCGCCTTGAGGCCGGCGTCGGGCGAGGCGCTGGCGTCCTGGTCCATCGAGAGAAGGATCGCCTTCTTTTCCTTCTCGTTGAGTTCCTTCTCGACGATGGCGACCTGGCACGCGCACTTGGCGGCGGCCGCCTGCCCTTCCTCCTTGATACAGGCGGCAGTGGTCTTGGTGGCAAATTCGCTCCCGCCTGCGCCGCAGGCGGAAAGGCCTGCAAGCGCCAGAACGGCGACAGTTGTACGGATCATGACGTCCTCCCTTTGGAAGACCCTCCTAGCAGAACCAGGACAGCTTGTCTCACGCTGACGCGCTGGGGGCGTTTCGGACTGGATTGGAACGTTCAAAAGCGCGTCGGCAGGGACGCCACGAACTCTGCCCAGGCCCGCTGCGGCGCCTCGGGCCAGAACAGGCAGACGATGGCGATGCCCATAAGCGCGCCGCCAAGGTGGGCAGCATGGCCGATGCCGTCGCGCACGCGCGACCGCGCCGCCCACCACGAGAAAGCGATGTACGCGATCGCAAAGAGTCCAAGCGGCATCGGCAGGGCGAAGAACAGCAGGATCTGGGCGAAGGGATAGAAGACCGCGGCGGCGGTGGTGATGCCCGACACGGCGCCTGATGCGCCAAGTGCGCGATAGCTGGGATCGCGATAATGCTCCATGTACGTCCACATCGACCCCGCAAAGAGCGATGCGACGTAGATCACCAGGAAGCCCGTCGTTCCGGTGGTGAGCTCAAGATAAGGTCCCATGAAATAGAGTGCGAGCATGTTCATCAGGAGATGAAACGGATCGCCATGAATGAAGCCGGATGTGAACATCCGGTACCACTCGTTGAAGCGGCGTATGCGGTTCATGTCAAACAGCAGCCGATCGACCAGGCGGGCATTGTTGAAGGCCGCGAACGAGAGGACGACGTTGGCCACGAGCAGGCTCAGCGTCGCAGGCGCCCTCAGCAGGATGTCGTCCATGACGATGGCTCCGGTCGAGCGTCAGGGCGCGCCGGAAGCAGGCTCGGCCGGCGGAACATCGTCCTCCGGCGAGGGTGGCTCGACCTCAACGCCTTCATCCACGAATGCGACCGGCGCATCCTCCTCGCCTGCAGCGCTGTCATCCAGCATCGGCCCCGCTGCAGCCGAAGGACCTCTTCCGCCACGTCGCCTGCGACGACGGCGCGACCTTCCCTCGCCGGCTTCGGAAGCAGACTCATCGGCAGGCGCCGCATCGGCGTCCGCTTCGGCGGCAGGCCCCGCCTCATCGCCCTCTGGCGCGGGCGCTGCAACAGGAGCCGGTCGCGTTTCGACACGCTGCGGACGCAGAAGGAAGATCGTCGTCGTGGTCGCGTCGGTAAACGCTTTCAGCGACTCGATCGCCTGGGCGCTGACGAACTTCCGACGCAATTCACGGAAGGAGCGCGCCGCCGAGCGGAGCGGAGCCAGCTGGACCGCATCCTTGCCAAGGGTCACGGTGAAGCTCTCGGCGCCAGCCAGCGAGCTCTCGAGATTCTCCGCCGCCCACGGCAGGAAGAAGAACGCAAGGTCGTCCGCGAAAAGCGGCGCGAGCGTGTCCCTGAGATCGTCGAGCGCGGCAAAGGGGCCCGACGCCGTTGGCGCAGACATGAACTCGCACCACTTCGCAACGAACTCGCCGTCCTTCTCGATGATCTTGGCCGGCGTCGGATCCTTCATCAGCTGGATCAGCTGGCCCGCAATCGCGAAGTCTGCGATCGAGGGGCGCTCACCGAACAGGAAGAGATGCTTGCGCAGATGCTCATCGAGCAGCTTGACGAACCGCTTGAAGGACTTTTCCAGCGCATCGCCCAGCTCGCCATCAAGTTGCATCGCCTTGAGCTGGCCGGTCATCGCCTCGAGCGCGCGATCCTCGGCGGCCTTGCGATCCTCCGGCGCGCTCAGCGTGTAGTAGTCGTCGATGGCGCGGGCCGCAGCAAGACGCTGGTCCTTCTTGCGCGTCCAGCGGTAATGGAAGACCGTCTTGGCCAGCCAGGCGTCGGCATACTCCTCCATCACGCAGGCGAGAAAGGCGAGCGCAGGATCTGCTGGCGTCGCCGATGGCTCCGGGCTGTCGGCCTCGAGCGCCTCCATCATCGGCGTCGTATCGTGGACCGCAAAGCCTGACGACGTCACCAGGATCGGCAATGTCGGAAACCGCGCAAGACGCTTCAGCTCGTCCTCGGTCTCCTGCGTGCGGGGCGTCCAGTCGAAGGCGACGCCCTTGTATTTGAGGTAGGCGCGCATCTTGGTGGAATAGGCCGAGGTCTCAGCCCCGAACAGGCGATAGGACATAAACGTCTCCGGAAAGCGCGCGGAAACTACGCGGGAAGCGTCTGCGGGACAACCGCTGTTTGCGTCCGGGGCAGACCCTGTTTCCCTGATAAACCAGGGGGTCGCCAGCCAGGCCCCGGGCGTTTGGCGGGGACCGGCGGCCGGCTTGGGCCCGGCCCTCGGCCACCGCGCGAACGACGAAGTGAGACGCGCTCTACTGGGCGGCAGGACGATCGAGGCGGCCGATGCCGCGCTTCACGACCGGTTGCCCCAGGCCGGCCCGCTCCAGCTCGCGCGCGCCAAGAAGAATGTTGGGAACAGCATAGTTCCCCTCATGGCAGGCGTATTCATAGATCTGGTCTGGCGAACGGCGGAAGATGAGTTCGCCTTTCCACGGCTGGGTGTAGGCCACAGGATCCTCGACCGTGAACTGATAGAAGATCGAATCGTTGTCCTGCATCGTGAAGCGCTCAGTCACCTTGGCGTCAGGCGAGATGTAGACGAACAGGCCGAAGTCGACGCGCACAGCTTCGATGGCCTTGAAGCCCTTGGTTTCGACAATCAGGGTATCGCCTTCCCACTTGCCGACGCTGGTGCCGAGATACTGGCGCATGTGATCGGGATTGTGCTGGCCGTTCATGCGGATGATCCGCGTGTCGTGGACCATCTCGATATTGATCGCGATGGCCTCGGGCGTCTGAATGATCTGCTGGTGGTTGTTGTAGAGTGCGTTCAGCATCGGCGGTCCGCCCGTCGAGGCAAAACCGATCAGGCAGCGCTCGATCGGAATGCGCTCCTCCGGATTGTCGAACTTGTTGTAGGTCGAGACGGCCTTCATCATCGCCGCGCGACCCGCGGGCGTGTAGGGCACCTTGCCATTCACCGGATCGGTGATCCAGGAAGAGCGGTATGTGCCGTTGATCTTGCCCACCTGCCGGCCGGGGTCGATCCAGAATGCGTTGTAGCCTGCTGGATCATCGCCCGCTTCCGGCGCACCCTTGTCTGCCGCAGTCGGCGCATCGTCTGCCGCCGCGACACTGGCGGCGTCCCGCTCCCACTGCTTTGCGTCGGCTTCGGAAATCACGAGATCCTTGAACTCGGGCACGCGCTCAAGCCGCGTGATCGACGAGTTCGTCCAGACCCCCTGAAAGTCCGGCTTGCCTTCGGCGGTACGCGGAATCGGACCGCCCGCCTGCGCGAACGCGGCGCCACACGGCAGCAGGGCCAGGGCGGTGCAGAGGATCGACAAGCGCATCATGGTGCTGCTCCAAGCGTTATTTGGACGCGATCTTTGCACAAGGCTGGCCTGTGCACGAGCCATGTTCGCGCGCTCGTGAACACGAACGCCTGCCTTACGCTTTCCGCTACGTCGATGCGCGTCGGCCTTGCCCCGATGGCGTGTGCGTCGGAATGCGCCGACCGGCGCTTCCGGCGAGCAACACGTGTTTGCTAGCCCCATCCGAACCCTGTATCCAGCCGCTCCTCATTGGCGGGTACATTTCAATGCGCGTTCTTCACGTCATGGCGGGCGCCAAGGAAGGCGGGGCCGAGAACATCATGCTGGAAAGCGTGATGGCGTTGGCTGATGCCGGGGTCGAGCAGGCCGTGGTGACGCGGGCGGACAATGACTTTCGCCTCAAGCGCTTTCGCGAGAAGGGCATCCGCGTCGAGACGGCCGCCTTCAGCAAGCTGTGGCCGTTTCCGACGCGGGCCGCCATCACACGGCTGATCCGCGCCTTCAAGCCGGATGTGGCGGAGTTCTGGATGGGCCGCGCGGGGGAATTCGCACCCCTTTCCTTCCGTGAACGGTCGATCGGCTGGTATGGCGGCTACTACAAGCTGTCCCGGTTCAAGAACTGCGCGTGGCATGTGGGGCTGACAAAGGACCTGTTGCGTCACATTCGCGACCAGGGCGTGCCGGAAAATCGCGCGGCGATCATTCACACCTATGCGGACTTCGCCGGCGCCGCGCCTGCCGATCGTGCAGCCCTCAACACGCCCGCCAATGCCCCTGTCGCGCTGGCGCTGGCGCGCCTGCACGAGAAGAAGGGGCTCGACACCCTGCTTGATGCGACGGCGAAGGTTCCGGGGCTTTACGTGTGGATCGCGGGCGATGGTCCGCTGGAGGCCGAACTGAAGGCGCATTGTGCACGCCTCAAGCTGGACGATCGCGTGCGGTTTCTCGGCTGGCGCAACGATCGCGGCGCGCTGCTCGCTGCATCCACATTCGTCGCCTTCCCTTCCCGCTATGAACCGTTCGGTACGGTGACGGTGGATGCATGGGCGGCCGCGCGCCCGCTTGTCGCCGCCGATGCGGTCGGTCCGGCTGCCTATGTTGTCGACGGGATCAACGGGTTGCTGATCCCGAAGAACGATCCCGACGCGCTGGCAGGCGCCATGCAACGGGTGATCAGCGAACCGGGACTCGCCGCCAGACTCGTCGCCGGCGGTCGCACAAGCTACGAAGCCACCTTCACCCGCGCCGCCTTCGTCCGTGACTCACTTGCATTCTACGAACGGGTGGCTGCCGAAGCCGCACACTGAACCAGCCCGACGGGGCTAGCGCATGAGGGCCGCATGCCCCATGGCTTCGGCGCCGGTAAGGCCGAACGCGCCGATGACGCCGACGATGATCATCTGAACCGCGAGGGCCGACAGGATGACGCCGAAGATGCGGGTGATCGCACCGGCGATCTGGTCGCCCATCACCTTCAGCAGCGGACCAGCGGCAAGGAAAATGAGCCCGGCAAGAACCAGATTGGCGCTGATCGCGAACGAGACGATGCCGATCCCGACCGGGTCGGAACCAGCGTTCTGCATGTAGAGCATGGCGGAGGCGATCGAGCCCGGGCCGGCGATCATCGGAATGGCGAGCGGAAAGACGGAGACGTCCTCGAGCCGGCCCGAGGCGCCTTCATCGGCCAGAACCTGGTCCGCACGGGTCTTCTGGCGCGCCTGGCGTTTTTCGAACACCATCTCCAGCGCAATCAGAAACAGCAGGAGACCCCCGGCGATCCTGAAGGCGTCGAGCGAGATGCCAAGCGCGCGCAGCAGCCAGGCGCCGGCGAAAGCAAAGAAGAACAGGATCAGTCCCGCGACGAACACTGACTTGAACGCCATCTTTCGCGCATAGCCGGGTCCGCCCGGCGCCGTCAGCGAGGCGAAGATCGGCGCCACGCCCGGCGCATCGATCAGCACGAAGAAGGTGACGAAGGCCGCCACTGCCTGCTCGAACTGGAGATCGCTGAGCACGGTTGGTCAGATCGGGCGCAGGAGCGCCAGCAAGGCTTGCGGCGCGGCGTTGGCGATGCTGACGGAGGAAGCGGACAGTTCCTGCTTGACCTGCAGGGCCTGGATCAGGGCCGCTTCCGCGGCAAGATCGGTGTCGACCATGCGGCCGACGCCTGCGGCGAGCGCATCGGCGAGGCGCGCGACGAAACCCTTCTGCGCCTCGATGCGGCGTCGTTCAGCCGCCATGGCGCCGAGTTCGTCGCCGAGATTGGCGATCGACTGGTCAATGAGCTGGTGCGTATCGGCGGCAGCCTGCGTGTTGCTGAGCGCCGTGGTCGACGGAGTGGCGACGATGACGCCTCCCCCGGGCAGGAGGTTGCGGCCTTCCAGCGTCACGGTCTGGGTCGCCTCGGAATCGGCGATGAACGAAACGCCGTTGGGGTTGGACCCATCCAGCGTATTGGCGCCGTCAAACGAGGCGTTGCGGATGAAGGTCTGCAGCATCTTCATCTGTGTGTCGTACTGGTTCTGCAGGGCCATGCGCTGGTTGTCGTCGAGACCGGCGGTCATCGCCTGCGCAGCGGTCGTCTTCATTGCGCTGAGCTGCTTCATCGCCTGCTCGGCGGCCGCGATCGCAGTATCCGAGATCGATTCGGCCCGGCTGAGGCTGAGTGTGACGGCATTGAGCGTGCCGCCCTGCCCGCGCATGACGGCGGCGGCGTGATAGGCGGTGGCGTCATCGCTCGCCCGTGCGACCCGGAGGCCCGAGGCCAGCCGGGTGTCCGCTGCGGAAAGGTCCCGGCCTGACATCTGGAGGTGCTTCAGCGCCCCAAGCACGCCAGCAGCATTGTTGATCCTGTCGACCATTTTGGCCGTCTCCGAAGGACGAATCGTGGTGAACGAAGCGTCAACTTGACCGGCACTGTCCGTTAGCAATCGTTAACAGATGGTTTCCGGACCGGACTGGCGGGCCCGCATTATGGGCAAAGCCGACCTGATCCCGCTTGCGTTTCCCCTTGGTCAGGGGTGCAGACTGAGCTGCTTTGTTCAGGGGGCCGCCATGCCGGAGAGCCTGGTTTTCGACCGACCATGTCCCGGCTGGTATGCACGGCCGCAGCTGGGCGTCTTCATCCACTGGGGCATGTTCGCGGTGCCGGCCTATGCGCCGGCCGAGACGCCCATCAATGAGCTTTTCAAGACGGACTACGACCGCGCCATGGCGTGGTCGCCCTATGCAGAGTGGTACTGGAACGCCATGCGCGTGCCCGGCAGCCCGACCGCGGCGCACCATGCGCGGGTCCATGGCAGCCAGCCCTATGAAGACTTCCGTCCAGCATTCGAGTCTGCCGCACGCTCATTCGACGCCGGACAATGGGCCGACCTCTTCGCAGAAGCAGGCGCAGGCTATGTCGTGATCGTCACCAAGCACCATGATGGCTACTGCCTCTGGCCAAGCGGGATCCCAAATCCGCACAAGCCGGGCTGGGCCTCGCGGCGCGACTATGTCGGCGAACTGGCCGAGGCGGTACGCGCGCGCGGCATGCGCTTCGGCGTCTACTATTCCGGCGGACTCGACTGGACCTTTCACTTCACGCCTGTCTCCAATTTTGGCGACATGCTGGCCTGCGTGCCGACAGAAGAGGACTACTGCGCCTACGCCGATGCGCAGGTGCGCGAGTTGATCTCGCGATACGAGCCCTCCGTCTTGTGGAACGACATCGCCTGGCCGTCGGCCGACAATCTGCCTGCACTGCTCACCGACTACTACGCCGCCGTGCCCGACGGGGTGGTCAACGATCGCTGGCTGGCCTCGCGCGCGATGTTCGAGGCGATGCGCGATCCGGCAGCGCGCAGCGGCTTCAACGCCATGGTCAAGGCACGCATCGCCGAAGCCGGCGGGGAACTCGACAATCCCGAACCGCTGCACAGCGACTTCCGCACGGTGGAGTATGCAGCAGGCGCAAACATGGGCGCCAAGAAATGGGAAGCCTGCCGCGGCATAGGCTGGGCCTTCGGCTACAACCGTGAGGACAAGCCGGAAAACCACCTCACCGGCGCCGGATTGATCGATCTCTATCGCGATGTCACCAGCCGGGGCGGCAATCTCCTCATCAATGTCGGGCCGATGGCGGACGGCACGATACCCGCGATCCAGGAAGCCTCCCTGAGAGCGCTGGGGCGTTTTCTCGGCGGCGCCTGAACGAAAGAAGCCGCGCCCGTCCATCGACGAACGCGGCCTTTCCGGTGCTGCGCGGCGGGGCGATCAGCCGCGGAAGAGCGACAGGATGACCTGCGGCGCCTGATTGGCGATCGAAAGGGCCTGCGCGCCAAGCTGCTGCTTGATCTGAAGCGATTGCAGCTTGGCGGACTCCTTGGCGAGGTCGGCGTCGACGAGGTTGCCGATGCCGTTCTCGATCTCGTCCGAAAGCTTGGCGAGGAAGTCGTTCTGCGCGTCGAGCGCGGTTGCCTGAGAACCCAGCGAGGCCAGTGTCACGTTGAGGTCGACGATCGCCTGCTCGAGCGCATTGGCCGCCGTGGTTGCGGAGGCGGCCGACGTCGAAATGTCGACAGTGGCGAAGGAGGAAAACATGGCCGAGGCAAGCGTCATGTCGGTGCCGTTGACCACCATGACGTTCGAACCGGCCGAGGAGACGACAGCTGTGGCGACGCCTGCACCGATGTTCGAGGCATCGACGCCATCCGTGGTGATGGCGAGGTTGTCGTAGGCCGTGTCGTTGATGAGGTAGGTGAACTGGCCGGCCACATCATCGTAGGAGGCCGAGATTTTTCCGCCCGAGGCTGAGTTGACCGCTTCGATGTAGTCGTCGACCGTCATGCCGGTGGTCAGTTCGACTTCGATGGTGAAGGTGCCGAGATTGACCGAGTCGGTGAGCGCAAAGGTGATGAGGTCACCGTCGGCAATGTCGCCGCCTGCGGAGCCCGCTGCCGTGATCAGCGCCGAGCCGGAGATCGGCGTGGCAAGCGCAACTGACTGGACGCCATCTGTCGTGGCGGCGACCGAACCGCCGAGATCGGAGATCAGGACGTTGAGGTTGAAGCTGCCGGCGGCGAGGTTGGCGCCGTTGAACTGAGCGGAGTTGGCGATCGTGTCGATCTGCGAGCGCATCGAGGTGAAGTCCGCCTGCAACGCATCGCGCTGGTCGGCGGTGAGGTCGTCGGCCTGCGCGGCGACGGCCTTGGCCTTCAGCTTCTGCAGGATCTCGCCGATCGACTTGCCGGCCGAGAGGGCGACGTCGATGGTTGAGTTGGCGCGGTCGATGCCGTCCTTCACGGCGGCCACCGAGGCGACCCGGCTGCGCTGGCCCTCGGCGATGGCGTAGATCGCTCCATTGTCACGCGCGCTCGAGATCTTGAGGCCGGTGCTGATCTTGTTCTGCACGCCCTCCAGCTCGTTGTTCGTGAAGTTGAGGTTCTGGAGCGCGATCATGGCGCTGTAGTTCGTGTTGACGCTCAGCATGGCCGAAGCTCCTGCGCAGTAGGTGCAAGCCCAACGCGGGCATGGACATGCAGGTTCATTTCAAGCGCCATGCCAGTCTGTTAAGGTTAACAGCCCCGCCGAAATCCATACGTTTGAGGGCCATTGCCGGTTAACGCCGTGGACCGGCGGCAGGCGATGGGCTGAATCGAATTTACCTCCCGGCACGATTTGCCGGGCCCGATGCGTTGGCCGGGTGGGCAAGAAACGCAGGAGGGGCGAGCCCGAAGGCCCGCCCCTCCCCTTGTGCGTAACTTGCGCTCGGACGCGTCAGAACAGGGCGTCCGGCGGAAGATCCTAGCGGAAGAACGACAGGATCAGCGACGGCGCCTGGTTGGCGATCGAAAGCGCCTGGGCGCCCAGCTGCTGCTTGATCTGCAGCGACTGGAGGCGGGCGGATTCCTTCGCCAGGTCGGCATCGACGAGGTTGCCGATGCCCTGCTCGATCGTGTCCGACAGCGTCGCGAGGAAGCTGTTCTGGATGTCCAGCGCAGCAGCCTGCGAACCCATCGTCGCAAGGGCGTTGTTGAGCGAAGTGATCGCCGTGTCGATCGCGTTCGAGGCCGTCGTCGCAGCCGCCGTGGACGTCGAGATGTCCGTGGAGGCGAGCGAGGACAGGATCGCGCCCGACAGAGAGAAGTCGGAGCCCGACACCGCAAAGGTGTTGGAGCCGGCCGAGGACACGGTCGCGGTCGCCACGCCCGCGCCGATATTGGTCGCGTCCGTGCCGTCCGTCGTGATCGCCAGATCGTCGAAGTTCGTATCGTTGATCAGGTAGGTGAACTCACCCGTCGTGTCGTCATACGACGCCGAGATCTTGCCGCCCGAGCTTGAATTCACGGCCTCGATGAAATCATCGACGGTCATGCCGGCGGTGAGTTCCACAGCGATCGTGAAGGTGCCGGCGTTGACCGAGTCGGTCAGCGCGAAGGTGATGAGGTCACCGTCGGCGAGGTCGCCCGCGTTGGCCCCTGCGTCGATGATCAGCGCCGAGCCGGAGATCGGTGTCGCAAGGCCGGCCGACTGGACGCCGTCCGTGGTCGCGGCGACCGAGCCGCCAAGGTCAGAGATCAGGACGTTCAGCGACGTGCTGCCCAGGGCCAGGTTCGCGCCGTTGAACTGCGCTGCGTTGGCGATGGCGTCGATCTGCGAGCGCAGGCTGGCGAAGTCCGCTTGCAGGGCCGAGCGCTGGTCCGAAGTGAGGTCGTCCGCCTGGGCGGCGACAGCCTTGGCCTTGAGTTTCTGCAGGATTTCACCAACCGATTTGCCGGCCGCGAGTGCGACGTCGACGGTTGAGGAAGCACGATCGATACCGTCCTTGACGGCTGCGACCGACGAAACGCGGGCGCGCTGGCCCTCGGCGATCGCATAGACGGCGCCGTTGTCACGAGCCGACGACACCTTGAAGCCGGTCGAGATCCGGTTCTGGACCTGCGTCAGTTCCTTGTTTGTCGAGTTGAGGGATTGCAGCGCGATGGACGCGCCATAGTTCGAGTTCACGCTGAGCATGAAACTGATCTCCGTTCGAGAGCGAAGACCGATCGTTTTGATCGGCCGCTGGCGCGTTTTGCGCCAACATCACGCCAGACTAGCGGAGAGGTCTTAATTAGAGGTGTGATGGCGGAAAGGAATGTTCTTCGAAAATCCTAACCAAAACCGGCACATAACGATCCGTTAGGGATGTCCGGGCTGTGCGACCTGGGCAGGTGCGAGCCCCTGCATGATCGAACGGTTGATGTCGACCAGAACATCGATCGGGGCGCCCTGGCGCATGACTGCGCTGGAGTGGCGATCTACAAAGATCGAGAGTGAGATGATCTGGGCCCGCAGCGCCTGCGGCAGGGAATTGCCGTCAGCGGCGCAGTCGGCGGCCAGCAGCGACCATAGCCGGCGGTTGGCGGCCAGCGCCTCGGCCCGACGGCCAATTTCGCTTTCGGGCAGGCTGGCCGCATCGATCAGGCCGCGGGTCGCCGCCGCGAAGGCGCGATACTCGGTCTGGCGCGGCGTCTCAGTCTTCCGCGCCGCGGTCTGGTAGGCCTGGATCGACATTGCCCAGCAATCCCTGTTCAAACGTGAGGAGTTTCCGGCACCGTGTGAGCGCCTTGTAGTAGTCGGCCGCCATCACTTCCCGGGACAGCGAAACGCATTCCTTGAGAATGTCGGTCGAGCGAATCGCACCCATGAACTCGTTGAGGCGCAGCACGAATTCGTCGTAAAATTTGTTGGCCTCGGCGGGATCGAGATACATCATCATGATCGGGAAATAGATCCGCCGGGCCGGCGTGTTCGCATCCTCCGGCTGGATGATGTCCTTCTCGCGCAGGATCGAGGCCTTGTTCTGCAGCAGCAGAACCGCGCGACGGTCGCCGTTCTGGAGGACCGCTCCGTTGACCACGAAGCGCTCGCTCGGCTTGAGCGACAGTTTGAGCGGCATTCCTTCCTCCCGGCCTGCGTCCTCGACCCCGGCAATTCCGGAGACTGGACGTGGCCGAAGAGCCGGTCTAGCCGCCGTTCCTTAAGTTTTGCTTGTCCCGCCTTGGGGACCAGCGGGCAACCGGTTTCCTCCGTGCCCAACTGCCTATTGCCTACTTCCTATTGCGCTTTACCGTAACCGGCGTTCCAGCGGGGTAGCCTGATCATGTCCGAGAAGAAGCGTTTCGAGGGGTCCGACCATTATGTGGCGACGGATGACCTTCGCGTTGCCGTGAACGCGGCGATCGCACTGGAGCGGCCGCTGCTGGTCAAGGGGGAGCCGGGAACGGGCAAGACCATGTTGGCGCTGGAAGTCGCCCGTGCGCTCGGCATGCCGATCATCGAATGGCACATCAAGTCGACCACCAAGGCGCATCAGGGCCTCTACGAGTACGATGCGGTGGCGCGCCTGCGCGATGGCCAGCTCGGCGAAGAACGCGCCAAGGACATCCGCAACTACATCAAGAAGGGCAAGCTGTGGGAAGCGTTCACCGCCAAGACGCGGCCCGTGCTTCTGATTGACGAGATCGACAAGGCCGACATCGAGTTTCCGAACGATCTTCTTCAGGAACTCGACCGCATGGAGTTCTACGTTTACGAGACGGACGAAACGATCAAGGCGAAGGTCCGCCCGGTCGTGATCATCACCTCCAACAACGAGAAGGAACTGCCGGACGCCTTCCTGCGCCGGTGCTTCTTCCACTATATCAAGTTCCCCGACGATCAGACGATGTCCTCGATCATCGACGTCCACTTCCCCGGCATCAAGAAGCGGTTGGTGAGCGAGGCGCTGGCGACCTTCTACAAGATGCGCGACGTGCCCGGTCTCAAGAAGAAGCCGTCCACCTCGGAATTGCTGGACTGGCTGAAACTGCTGCTGTCGGAGGACATCGATCCCGAGACGCTGCGGGAGAAGAATCCCAACAAGCTGGTCCCTCCCCTGCACGGCGCCCTGCTCAAGAACGAGCAAGACATCCAGCTCTTCGAACGCCTCGCCTTCCTGGCGCGCCGCGAGAACGGGTGAAGACAAGGGGGGCTGGAGATCTCAGACGCGCAGCACGCTGGTGCAGTCGGACGCCGCGAGTAGACCTGCAGGAGATCGGCGGCGCGTTCGCTCGTGCGTGACCCTGCCAGTGTGCGGCGAGGGATTTCTCTCGATCCTGCGCCTCTGTGTCTCCCGACTTTCTTGCCAAGTATCTGATCGTATTGAAATTCCTCCCGGAGCTCGCTCCAGAACACCCGCCGGACTTCCCCCGATGCCCGCGCCGGCCCGCATCGCTCGGATGGGAGCTTCCCATCTGGCGCTCGACAGCGCATATGCCCGGGCTAACCATGCATGGGCGCGGCCGGCGCGGTTCGGCTGTGCCGGCGTCGGCGTTGTGAAGTGTCGGGGAAGACGATGGGAATCGATGCGCACGCGCTGCATTGCCTGGAATACGCAAGGCAATTCGGCGCGTTCGGCCGCACCGTCACCCTTGGCCGCCAGAACGTCTATGTGAAGGCGCGGGAGCTCGAACAGCTCTACGGCGCCAAGCTCGACTGGAAGAGGCAAACCTACTGCGAGAACCTGCTTGCGACGTGCTTCGGGGCCACCGAGGTCGACTCGATCGATCGGTCGAACTACGAGAACGCCTCCCACATCTTCGACATGAACGAGCCACTGCCGCCGGGCTTCGGCGAATACGACACGGTGATGGACATCGGCACCAGCGAGCATGTCTTCAATATCTCGCAGGCGCTCAGCAACATCATCGCCCTGTGCCGCGAGGGCGGGCAGATCCTGCACGTTTCGCCGGCCAACAATTTCTGCGGCCACGGCTTCTGGCAGTTCTCTCCCGAACTCTTCTTCTCGCTCTATTCCGAACAGAACGGTTTCAGGGACACTGAGGTCTTCATCGCCAGCCGCAAGCGGACGGGCGTCTGGTACAAGGTGCGCAAGCCACGGGTCGGACAGCGCGTACCGCTGGCCTCCCACGACAAGATCTACGTGATCTGCCGGACGGTCGTCGCCGAGAAGACCACCGCCCGCGCACGCGATGTACAGCAGAGCGACTATGTGACGGCCTGGGAGCAGAAGGACGCGCCGCCGGAAACGCCTGCCGCGCCGGACAAGGCGGATGCGTTCCAGGACTGGCTGCACCGCCGCGTCCTCTACAAGTATTTCCGCACGCCTTCCCGCCTGAATCCCAACCTGATTCGGGTGCGGGCGCCCTATCGCGCGAACCTTCAGGCGCGCTGACGGCCAACGCGGCCCGCCGGGGCCAGGGGTTGCTGCGCAGACACGCTTTTTTGCCCTCCCCAAGCGCCTCCAACGGGGCTAAACCCTGCCCCAAACCGAGCTCGCGCGGCGGGCGACTGACACCCTGGAGACCTCATGGACATCAAGGTGCCCGCAATGGGCGAGAGTGTGACAGAGGGAACACTCGCCAACTGGCTGGTGAAGCCCGGCCAGGCGGTGAAGCAGGACGATCCAATCGCGGAAATCGAGACCGACAAGGTCGCTATCGAGGTTCCCGCCCCGGCCGCCGGCATCATCACCGAACACCTGGTCAAGGAAGGGGAAACGGTTTCCATCGGCAAGATCATCGCCAAGCTGCAGGAAGGCGCGAGCGCATCGGCAGCCCCTGCCCCGGTCGCCAAGCCAGCCGCCTCGGCCAAGCCCTCCGCCTCCGCCGCTCCTGCGGCGCCCGCTGCGAAGGCAACCGACAAGGCAGCGCCATCCGTGACGCGAATCGCCGCCGAAGCCGGCGTCAACCCGGCGGACATTCCCGGCACCGGCAAGGGCGGACGCGCAACCAAGGGCGACGCGCTGGCCTATGTCGCCTCAACGCCGGCAGCAGCGCCGGCGAGCACCCGCGCGCCTGAACCTGCCCACACCCCGCGCGAGCTGGGGCCGCGCGAGGAGCGCGTGAAGATGACCCGGCTGCGCCAGACGATCGCACGGCGTCTCAAGGAAGCGCAGAACACCGCCGCCATGCTGACCACCTTCAATGACGTCGACATGTCGGAGGTGATGGAGCTGCGCAAGCGCCACAAGGATGCGTTCGAGAAGAAGCACGGCGTGAAGCTGGGCTTCATGGGCTTCTTCGTTCGGGCCTGCGTGGCGGCGCTGAAGGAGATCCCATCGGTCAACGCCGAGATCGACGGCACGGACATCATCTACAAGAATTTCTACAACATCTCGGTCGCGGTCGGCACCGACAAGGGACTTGTTGTTCCGGTCGTGCGCGACGCCGACACGCTGTCGCTGGCCGGCATCGAGGCCGAGATCGGCCGGCTCGGCGCGCTCGCGCGCGATGGCAAGCTGGCGATGGAAGACCTGCAGGGCGGCACGTTCACGATCTCGAATGGCGGGGTCTATGGCTCGCTGATGTCGACGCCGATCCTCAACCCGCCGCAGTCCGGGGTTCTGGGCATGCACCGCATCGAGGAACGACCCGTGGTGGTCGACGGCAAGATCGTGGCGCGGCCGATGATGTATCTCGCGCTCAGCTACGATCACCGCCTCGTCGACGGCAAGGAAGCGGTGACCTTTCTGGTGCGCGTCAAGGAAGCGCTGGAGGATCCCGAGCGCCTGCTGCTGGACCTGTAAGGGCGCGTGAGCCCCGAGGCGTTCTCGGACGGCCTGCTTGGCTGGATCATCCGGATCGCGGGACTGTTCTGGCTTCTCGGCGCGTTTGCCCTCATCCGCCAGATCCGCATGGAGATGGCGCTCGATCGCCTGTCTGCGCAGATCGAGGGCATCGCGAAGGATGCCGCCGAAGGCGATGATGGCGCGCCGCCGCAAAGAACCTCCGAGGAGGAGGCCGAGGCGCGATGGACCGGACACGACGATGCAGCCCGGCGCGGCTGGATTGCAGGACAGGCCGTGGTGCTGATCGCGACGTCGCTGGCGATGATGCTGCTTCATCCCTTCGCCGCCTGGATGGCGGCCGCGCTGGTGCTCGGACAGGGGTTCTATTTCTTCTGGCGCGAATGGACGGCGCGGCGGGCGCCAAGCGCGGAGGCCGCAGCACACGCGCGCCCGACCCGCGCGACCGTGAATGCCGGCTGGGTGTCGCTCTTCGTTGCGATCCTGGTGTGGTCGGCTGCATTGCGCGGTCTGCTGCGCTGAGCGCTGGTAAATCAAGGGTTAGCGCGATGGATCCAATCCGCACACATCCGGATGCCTGATGCTAAGCAAACTCGGCTAGGCTCCGTTTCAAGTGGGAACAGGAGCGGCGCACGGATGCGCCGGTGGGATGATGAGGCGATTGTTCGCCCTGCTCTTGATCGCGACGTCGGGCTGGCTCTTGTACCAGACCGCGAACACGCATCTTGGCGGCGCAGAGCGGCTTTTTTCCAGCGACGTGCTGAAGCACCGCGGCGACCTCGCCTTCGTGATGCCGGCGGTGGGCGGCGCGCTCGGTCTGCTGGGCGGGCTTACCGTGTTCTTCAATGGCCCCGGCGGTGCGGCGCTGGCGATGGTGGGCGGGCTTGCCGTGGCCGGCTTCACACTGACGCTGAAGCAGACGTTCGAACTCGACAATATCCTCGACAACGAGCTGGTGGTGGGCGCTTGCATGCTGATGCTTGCGATCATGGCGGCGTCCATCTCGCGCAAGGAGAAGCCGTCGCTGGGCGACACTCTCAAGGCTGACAATCGCACCTATTCCTCGGGCCGCCGCGTTTATTGACGCCTTCGGCCCTGCGACCGCTGAAAACGGGCTGCCGGTTTCCCATCTTCGGTTTGTTGACGCTGAAGCGCGGGCGCGTATAGCTCGCGCCACGAGCGAACCGACGCGAGACAAGACCCATGAGCGAGACCTTTGACGTCGTCATCATCGGCGGCGGACCCGGCGGGTACAATTGCGCGACGCGCTGCGGCCAGCTCGGCATGAAGGTGGCCCTGGTCGAGAAGCGCGACAAGCTGGGCGGGACATGCCTCAATGTCGGCTGCATCCCATCGAAGGCGATGCTGCACGCCTCCGAACTCTACGAGACGGCGGGCAAGGACTTTGCCGGGCTGGGCATCGAGGTGACGGGGCTCAAGCTCAATCTCGACACCATGCTGAAGCAGAAGGCGGATGCAGTCTCGGGCCTCACCGCCGGCATCGCCTACCTCATGAAGAAGCACAAGGTGACGGTGATCAACGGCGCCGGCCGCATTGACGGTCCAGGCCGCGTCGTGGTCGGCGACCGGGTGCTCGAAGCGAAGAACATCGTCATCGCCACGGGATCGGAGCCGACGCCGCTGACCGGGGTCGACATCGATGAGGAGCGCATCGTGTCATCGACCGGCGCACTGGCGCTGAAGCAGGTTCCCAAACGGATGATCGTGATCGGCGCCGGCATCATCGGGCTTGAGCTGGGTTCGGTGTGGCGGCGGCTCGGCGCTGAAGTGACCGTGGTCGAGTATCTCGACCGCATCCTGCCCGGCGCGGATGGCGAGGTCGCCAGGCAGGCGCAGCGCATCTTCGCCAAGCAGGGGATCAACTTCCGGCTCGGGATGAAGGTGACGGGCGTCGAGAAGCTCAAGAGCAAGCTCAAGCTGTCGATGCAGCCGGCGGCAGGGGGCGATGCGGAGAGCCTGGACGCCGACGTCGTGCTGCTGGCCATCGGACGGCGGCCCTACACGCAGGGGCTCGGCCTCGAAACCGTCGGCATCGTCCCGGACCGCCGCGGTCAGATCGCAAATACACACTATCGCACATCCGCGCCGGGTGTGTGGGTGGTCGGCGACGTCACCACAGGTCCGATGCTCGCACACAAGGCCGAGGACGAGGCTGTCGCCTGCGCCGAGCTGATCGCCGGCAAGGCGGGGCATGTGAACTATGATGTCATTCCCGGCGTGGTCTACACCAAGCCGGAGATCGCCTGGGTCGGGAAGACCGAGGAAGAAGTCAGGGAAGCCGGCCTCGCCTACAAGGTCGGCAAGTTTCCCTTCTCGGCCAATTCGCGCGCCAAGACCAATCATGAGACGGACGGCTTCGTGAAGATCATTGCCGATGCGGCGAGCGACCGCGTGCTGGGCGCGCATCTGGTGGGTGTTGCGGTGGGCGAGATGATCGCCGAGATCTGCGTGGCGATGGAGTTCGGCGCCGCCTCGGAGGACATCGCACGCACCTGCCATGCGCATCCGACGCTGACCGAGGCGATCCGCCAGGCCGCAATGGGCGTCGAAGGCTGGACAATGCAGATGTAGTCCGCAAAGCGGCCCGCCGGAGCGCCTCGTTCGCGCGACACATCTGACCACACATGACAGTTAAGGGCGCCTGACGGCATGGCCTTTGCGGGTGTCGTGTGCTTGGGTTTTGGACCTGTTGGCGTGTGGAGGGAGTTCTTGACTTCGGCTTTGACCACGGCCGGTGAGCTGATGCAGGCGCGCGAGGCTGTCGCCGGACGCTTGCGCGGGGTTGACCCCTCGGACCTGGCTGGCCTGCGGCGCGCCTACGACGCCTTTGCGCAGAACGACCCCACCCCGAAGATCGCAACCGAATCTGCCATCGTGCTCAATGGCGTCTCCTGTCTGGGGCTCCTGCCCGAGGGGGCGAGCGGGGATCATGTCGTGTTCTGGTGCCATGGCGGCGGCTTCACCATGGGTTCGTCGAAATCGCATCGCGGCCTTGCAAGCCAGGTTGCCGGTCACGCCAAGACCGGCGCCATCCTGCCCGACTATCGCCTCGCGCCCGAGCATCGCCATCCCGCCGCAGTCGAGGATTGCGTTGCGGCCTATCTCGGCATGCTCGGCGAGGACGTGAAGGCGAACAATGTGATCCTCGCGGGCGACAGCGCCGGCGCGGCGCTGGCCATGGCGATGGTGCTGCGGCTGCGCGACATCGGCGCGTCCCTGCCGGCGGGCATGATGCTGCTCTCACCCTGGGTGGACCATGCCAATCGTGGCTGGAGCCACACCGCCAAGGCGCAGCGCGATCCGTTCCTGACGACAAAGGGCCTCTCGACGCGGGCGCAGGAGTATTTTGGCGGCGCAGGCGTGCTGCCGATCCTCGAGACCGACCTGCGCGGCCTGCCGCCCGCTTTCATCCAGACAGGCGAGGCCGAGATCCTCATGTCGGATTCAACCGCTCTGGCCGAACGGCTCGGCGCGGCAGGCGTGCCCGTGACGCTCGAAATCTGGCCGGAGATGTTCCACGTCTTCCAGGCGCGCTATGCCCAGCTGAGCCAGGCGCGCCAGGCCGTCGAGCGCCTCGGCCGGTGGGCCGCAGCGCACGTAAGCCGGTAAACCACCCTACTTCTCGAAGGCTGCGTCCAGGAAGGCGCTGAGCTCCTTGTTGTGCAGCGCCATCGTGCCGGCTGCAGTGGAGGCCGACGCCGGACGGCCGACATAGCGCGGACGCTTGTGCTTCACGTCGAGTTTCTCGAGCGTCTTCTCGATGTTCCAGTCGACAAAGGACCAGGCGCCCATGTTGCGCGGCTCTTCCTGGCACCAGACCATGTCGGCCTGCGGGAAGCGGGCGAGTTCCTTCATCAGCGAGGCCACCGGGAAGGGATAGAGCTGCTCGATGCGCAGGAGATAGACGTCGTCGACCTTGCGCTTCTCGCGCTCCTCGAAGAGGTCGAAATAGACCTTGCCCGAGCACATGATGACACGGCGGATGTCCTTGTCAGCCTTCAGCGTCACCTCGGCCTTGCATTCGGGCACTTCCGAGCCGTCATGCAGGATGCGGTGGAAGGATGTGTTGGGCCCCATGTCCTTGAAGAAGCTGACCGCACGCTTGTGGCGCAGCAGCGACTTCGGCGTCATGACGATGAGCGGTTTGCGGAAGTCGCGATGCATCTGGCGGCGAAGGGCGTGGAAATAGTTCGCCGGCGTGGTGCAGTTGACGACCTGCATGTTGTCCTGCGCGCACATCTGCAGGAAGCGCTCGAGACGGGCGGAGGAGTGTTCCGGCCCCTGCCCCTCATAACCATGCGGCAGGAGGCAGACGAGACCGGACATGCGCAGCCATTTGCGCTCGCCGGAGGAGATGAACTGGTCGAACAGCACCTGGGCGCCGTTGGCGAAGTCGCCGAACTGCGCCTCCCAGAGAACGAGCGTATTGGGCGCCGTCAGCGAGTAGCCGTACTCGTAACCGAGCACCGCCTCTTCGGAGAGCAGTGAGTCGATCACTTCGTAATGCGCCTGCGTGGGCGAAAGGTTGTTGAGCGGCGTGTAGCGCTCTTCGGTCGTCTGGTCGACGAAGTGCGAATGGCGCTGCGTAAAGGTGCCGCGGCAGGAATCCTGGCCTGAAAGGCGGACCGGGAAGCCCTCCTCCAGCAGCGTCGCGAAGGCCATGTGCTCGGCCATGCCCCAGTCGAGGCTCTCGCCGGTCTCGGCCATTTTGCGGCGCGCCTCGACCGTGCGGGCAACCGTCTTGTGGGTGTTGAAGCCGTCCGGAACCGTGGTGATCCGTTTGCCCAGATCCTTCAGTTTTGCGATCGCAACGCCGGTCTTGCCGCGCGCTTCCTCGTCCTTCGGCAAACCGAGGCCGGCCCACTTGCCGTCGAGCCAGTCGGCGGCGCCGGGCTTGAACGTCTTGGCCTTCTCGAACTCCTGATCGAGATGGGCTTCCATCTCGGCGATCATGTTGCTGACCGCCTCCTCGGTGATGACACCCTCGTCGATGAGGCGGCGGGAATAGAGTTCGCGCGTCGAGGACTGGTCGCGGATTTTCGCATACATCTGCGGCTGGGTCATCGTCGGGTCGTCGCCCTCGTTATGGCCGAAGCGGCGATAGCAGAACATGTCGATGACCACGTCCTTGCGGAACATCTGCCGGTACTCGGTCGCCACCTTGGCGGCATAGACGACCGCCTCGGGATCATCGCCGTTGACGTGGAAGACCGGCGCATCGACCATCTTCGCCATATCCGACGGATAGGGCGAGGAGCGCGAGAAGCTCGGGGCCGTGGTGAAGCCGATCTGGTTGTTGACGATGAAGTGCATCGCCCCACCCGTGCGGTAACCTGCAAGGCCCGACAGCGCAAAGCACTCGGCGACGACGCCCTGGCCTGCAAACGCAGCATCGCCATGCAGCAGCAGCGGCAGCACCTTGGCGCGGCGCATGTCCCGCTCCTTGGGGTCGGTTGCGCGCGCGGCGCCAGCCTCGATCTCGTCGAAGAACTGCTTGGCCCGCGCCTTGCCCAGCACGACCGGGTTGACGATTTCGAGGTGGCTGGGGTTGGCCGTGAGCGAGAGGTGGACGCTGTGGCCGTCGAACTCGCGGTCTGACGAGGCGCCGAGGTGATACTTCACATCGCCGGAGCCGTAGTCGTCCGAGCCCTGCGTGTTGCCGCCCTGAAATTCGAAGAAGATCTTGTGATACGGTTTGCCCATCACGGCGGCGAGCACGTTGAGACGTCCGCGGTGGGGCATGCCGACGATGATCTCGTCGACGCCGAGGGCGCCGCCGCGCTTGATGATCTGCTCCAGCGCCGGAACCGCCGCCTCACCGCCATCGAGGCCAAAGCGCTTGGTTCCGGGATAACGCTTGTGCAGGAAACGTTCGAAGGCTTCCGCCTCGACGAGCTTCTTGAGGATGGCGCGCTTGCCCTGGGGCGTGAAGGAAATCTCCTTGTCCTTGCCTTCGATGCGCTGCTGCAGCCAGGATTTCTCGTCCGGGTCGGAGATGTGCATGAACTCGACAGCGAAGGTTCCGCAATAGGTGCGCTTCAGGATCTCCAGCATCTGGCGCGGCGTCGAATAGTCGAGGCCAAGCACGTTGTCGATGTAGATGCGGCGATCCATGTCCTTCGGGCCAAAGCCGTAGGTCTTCGGATCAAGCTCGGGCTGTTCCTCGCGCTTGAGCATGCCCAGCGGATCGAGACTGGCCGCAAGGTGTCCGCGCATGCGGTAGGCGCGGATCATCATGATCGCGCGGATTGAGTCCTGCACCTGCTGGGCAAGATCGGCCGGCGCGATGACGGGGCCGACCTGCGGCGCCTTCTTCGGTTCCTTGGCGGGAGCAACGCCCCAATTGCCATCGAGCGCCGAGACAAGTTCGCCGTTCTGGTGCTTCAGCGGCTCCTGCCACTCGGGACCGCGGGCCGCCTTGGCCGCGTCCTGGGCGGGATCTGCAACGCCGCGGAAGAAGCGCTGCCAGCTTTCCGGGACCGAGGAGGGGTCCTCGGCATACTGGGCATAGAGCTGCTCGATGTAGGCGGCGTTGGCGCCATAGAGGAACGCCGTGTCCAGCATGGCTTCATTGTCCATTCCGCGGACTTCGCCAGCCTTCGCCTCAATGTTCATTTTTTGCGTCCTGTAGCGCCAGAATCGGGACCCCTGTCCCGCGCGCGATTGGTGGCACCCAAATGCTGCTTTTTCCGGGCCGACTCAACCATTAAGGGTGCGGTATTCTGCACATAACGATGTGACTGGTCGGAAGACAGTTTCGCGAGGGGATCGATGCCGTGAAGCGCTTCGAGCTGTGGCGCGACGAAGCGACAATCGGTTCGTCGTGCAGACGGTGTTTAGTCAATGATCGAAACAGCGCTTGACCATATTTCGATGATTAGCTAATTACCGACAATGAGCGATATCTTCAGGGCATTGGCCGATCCGACGCGCCGCAAGGTGCTGGAATTACTGCGTGAGCGGCCGATGACGGCTGGTGAGCTGGCCATGCATTTCCCGGTGTCGCGGCCGACCATGTCGGCGCATTTCGCAGTGCTGCGCCAGGCGGACCTGATCGACAGCCTCAAGATCGGGACGACCATCACCTACCAGCTGAAACTGTCGGTGCTAGAGGACACCCTGCTCGGCTTTGCAGGCCTGTTCGGCGTCGGGGGCAGCAAGCGCGCAGTGATGGATGGGCGTGGAACCGAACAGTTCCGCAAAGGAGCCGCCGAATGAGCGATCATCCCCAAGTCCGGCGCCTTGGAAAGGACCTCCGCGCCAACCTCGTACTTGCGGGCGTGCAGCTTGGCGGCGCCTTACTCCTGCTTCTTGCCAGCAAGCAGGGGTGGATCGACGACGAGGTCAGGACGCGCGGCGCCATGGTTCTGATAGGGCTCTGTCTCGCAGCGATTGGGGATCGGATGCCGAAAGCGATGGACGGTCCGCCGCCTCGATCCGTCTCACTTGCCGCCCTGCGTCAGTCAGTCCTGCGCCTGGGGGGCTGGGCGCTGATGCTGGGAGGCGTTGTGTTTGCCGGCCTGTGGGCGTTCGCCGCGCGGGATGTGGCGCTGGTCGGCTCGCTTGCCTCAGTCGGCGTAGCGATGACGGTTACGATAGGTGGTTGCGCCTGGTGGGCGATCAACCACTTCCACTCATCAGGGCGCTAGCGCTTGAGCACTTCCGCCATGGTCGTCCCGAGCCGCGCCGGGCTGGGCGAAACCACGATGCCGGCCGATTCCATGGCGGCGATCTTCGATTCCGCATCACCCTTGCCACCCGAGACGATCGCACCGGCATGGCCCATCGTCCGGCCCTTGGGCGCGGTACGACCAGCGATGAAGCCAACCATCGGCTTCTTGCGGCCGCGCTTGGCCTCATCCTTGAGGAACTGGGCGGCGTCTTCCTCGCCTGAGCCGCCGATCTCGCCGATCATGATGATCGCCTTCGTTTCGTCGTCGGCAAGGAACATCTCGAGCACATCGATGAAGTCAGTGCCCTTGACGGGGTCGCCGCCAATGCCGACGGCGGTCGTCTGGCCAAGGCCCACATTGGTGGTCTGGAAGACGGCTTCGTAGGTGAGCGTGCCCGAGCGCGAGAGCACGCCGATATTGCCCTTGGAGAAGATCGAGCCCGGCATGATGCCGATCTTGCACTGGCCCGGCGTGAGCAGGCCCGGGCAGTTCGGACCGATGAGGCGCGACTTGGATTTCGAGAGCTTGTCCTTGACGCGCACCATGTCGAGCACCGGCACGCCCTCGGTGATCGTGACGATCAGCGGGATCTCGGCGTCGATGGCCTCTTCGATCGCGGCGGCGCAGAATTTCGGCGGGACATAGATGACGGTGGCGTTGGCGCCGGTCTTTTCTTTGGCTTCGGCGACGGTGTTGAACAGCGGGCGCTGGACTTTGGTTCCATCCGGAAGCGTGCCTTCCCACTGCGTGCCGCCCTTGCCGGGGGTGACGCCGCCGACCATGTGCGTGCCGTAGGCGATACCCTGTTCGGTATGGAACGCGCCGGTCTTGCCGGTCATGCCCTGGGTGAGGACCTTGGTGTGTCTGTCGATCAGGATGGACATCGCTGAGCCTTGTTCGGTCGAAAGCAGGAAAATGTAGGGCGGACTATTTGCCTTTGACGGCCGCGACGATCTTCTGCGCGGCGTCGTCGAGGTCGTTGGCGGAGATCACGTTGAGGCCTGAGTCCTTGATGATCTTCTTGCCGAGTTCGACATTGGTGCCTTCGAGGCGGACGACGAGCGGGACCGACAGGTTGGTCTCGCGCACGGCGGCAAGGACGCCCTCGGCGATGACATCGCACTTCATGATGCCGCCGAAGATGTTCACGAGGATACCCTTCACCTTGGGGTCCTTCATGATGATCTTGAAGGCGGCCGCGACCTTCTCCTTGCCGGCGCCGCCGCCAACGTCACAGAAGTTGGCGGGCTCTTCGCCGTAGAGCTTGATGATGTCCATCGTCGCCATGGCAAGGCCTGCGCCATTGACCATGCAGCCGATCGTGCCGTCGAGTGCGATGTAGGCGAGGTCCCACTCGGAAGCCTCGATTTCCTTTTCGTCTTCCTCGGTGGTGTCGCGCAGCGCCTGGATGTCGGGGTGGCGGAACAGCGCGTTTCCGTCGAAGGAAACCTTGGCATCGAGCACCCGGACGCGGCCGTCCTTCATGACGATCAGCGGATTGATCTCCAGCATCGCCATGTCCTTCTCGAGGAAGGCCTTGTAGAGGATTTTCGACAGGCCGATCATGTCGGCGCGCGCCTGGCCATCGAGCTTCAGCGCATCGCAGAGCCTGGCGGCGTCCTGGTCCGTCACGCCTGTCGAGGGCTCGATCGGCAAGGTCATGATGCGCTCGGGCGTGTCGTGCGCGACCTGCTCGATGTCCATGCCGCCTTCGGTCGAGACGACGAAGGCGACCTTGCCGGAGCCGCGATCGACCAGCAGCGAGAGATAGAGTTCGCGCGCGATGTCAGCGCCGTCCTCAACATAGATGCGGTTGACCTGCTTGCCGCCGGGGCCGGTCTGGGCCGTCACCAGCGTCTTGCCGAGCATCGCCTTCACATGTTCGAGCGCCTGCTCCTTCGAGAAGCCGAGACGCACCCCGCCCTTCTCGCCCGCTTCCTTCTCGAGGAACCTGCCTTTGCCGCGGCCTCCGGCATGGATCTGCGACTTCACCACCCAGAGCGGGCCTGGCAGCGCATCGATCGCCGCCTGAGCCTCCTCAAGCGAGGTGATGGCGACACCCCTGGCGACGGGCGCGCCGAACGCCTTCAGCACTTCTTTCGCCTGGTGCTCGTGGATGTTCATGAAAACGGTTCCCGGAAGGTTCGGCCAGCCGCGTCTGCCTGACGTGTGTTTCGGGGGTGGCGATAGCGCATGGGTCGCCGCCGCGCAACGTGGGCCATCGCGCCGGTTTCGACGGGCGTCAGGCAGGTTTCGGATCGGATCCGGCAGGTTTCTTTTCGGGCGGCGGCCCGGCACGTTCGGCCTCGTCGACCACCTTGCCCTGCACGACGCTGGTGGCCTGGACGGGCTGGAAGGAGGAACGTTGCGCAGGGCCCGGCCGCTCGCGAACGAACAGCCGCCCGAGATTGGCCGCCATCAGTGCGAAATAGCCGAACGCGACCGCCAGGAAGACACCGGGTTGTCCGGCCTGCGTGTCGGCGACCGCGCCGGTGAGAATCGGGCCCAGCACTGACCCTCCGGCCCAGATGAAGAGCATGCCGGACATCACCTGCGCGATCTGACCCGGATCGGTGCGGTCCGTCGCATGGCTCGCCGAGATCGAATAAAAGGACAGCGCTCCCCCGCCCCAAAGGGCCGCCAGCAGGACAGTGATCGAAAACGAGACGCGGCCCGCCGTCAGGTAAAGGGCAAGGCAGGCCACAAATGCGAGAAAGCCGAGGGAGGCCACGACCAGTCGCCGGTCGACCCTGTCCGAGATCAACCCGGCCGGCCACTGCGTCAGCACCCCGCCCATCATCGCAGCGATGTAGAGCGTTGCTGCGGAGGATGAACCTGCCCCGGGCTGCAACTCCTGCGCATAGAGCGGCAGCTGCGTTGTGACGCCGGTGTTGCAAAGGCCGGCAATCAACGCGCCAACCAGCGCTGCCGGCGGGATACGGAAAATGCCGTTGAGGCTCAGCGCCTCGCGGTCGGGCAATACAGGTTGTGCGCGCTGGGTGGCGCAGAGCGGGATGACCGCAAGGATCATCAACAATCCGGCCCAGATGAAGGGGCGGATGTCGTCGGCGGCATGATCGAGGATCAGCAGAGGCCCGCCGCAGATCGCGAGCTTCAGCATCAGCTGGTAAAGCCCCATCACGCCGCCACGCTTGGAGCGGGGCGTCGAATCCGCAATCCAGCTTTCAGCGGCCGTGAACATCACGGCGGAGGCTGCCCCCTGCGCGAGGCGGAACAGGGCCCAGGCAACCGCATCAAATGACAGGCCCATCGACAGGATGCCGACGGCATAGATGGCGGCGGCGGCCGAATAGGCCCGGATGTGTCCCACCTGGCGCACGATGTCCGGCGCAAACCAGGCGCCTGCCATGAAGCCGGCCGAGAAAGCTGCGGCGACAACGCCCACGCCCAATGCGGACGCGCCCATGTAATCGAGCGCCAGCGGGGTTGTGACGCTCAGCACGCCCGACGCGGCCTGCAGCAGCATCACTGCGAGGATAAGGGACGCAACGTTGCGGTAGACGGTCATCGAGGAGATCGACGGGCGATTCTTGTTATCGCTCAGCCTCTATCCCGGTTTGCTGCAACGCGCGTCTAAATTCTTGTTATCGAAGGTGATGAAGCTGGGGCCTGGCCTGCCCGGCCACCCAGATCACTGCGATGGATGGCGATCTTTTGGAGCAGGCAAATGCCCCAGACGCAAAAAACAGCGTCCCGCGCGATTTGTGCGCGCTGGCGCATCGCAGAGGCCAGCCCTCCCCCGATACAGCTGTTTACCTCCAAGGTAATTGTTGGTGCTTGACCGATCCGCTAGGCCCCAGCGCATCCATCAAGGGGAGCGATCGTGTCGACCTTCTGGCGCTCTTGGCTGCTTGTGTGGTGTTTAGGGGTCTTCGTCTTCGGACTGGTGCTTGCCGGTGGCGCATTCGAGGCGACCAGCGGCCCGGTCAGGATGATCTACGAGAACCTTCGTGGTCCGGGCGACCTCGTCCTCGACCCAGCCATGCGGTTTACCCTGGCGGTCATGGGGTGCGTCTCTCTCGGCTGGGCCGTCACAATGTTCCTGATGATGCGCGTTGCATTCTCTTTGGGAGAGCAGGCGCGTCCCGTCTGGGTCGGACTGACGCTTGGCGTACTTGTCTGGTTTGTCACTGACAGCACCCTCTCAGTGGCGACGGGCTACGGTCTGAACTTCGTTCCAAACACGCTCCTTCTTTCGACCTACCTCATCGCCGTTTTCGCGAGCGGCGCCCTCAAGCAGACGGGCGCGCCAGATGGATGACCGCATACTCACACATCGCCGGCGGGTGCTTCTCGGCGCCAGCCTGGTTGCGGTTGGCATGACAGCATCGTGCGTCACTGCACCCATGAACAACAAGGAGACAGCAATGACCCTGGCGCCGATTGACGTCGTGAAGGCCTTCAACGCGGCCATGGCGATCAAGGACTACGACAACGCTCTGAAGCTGGTGTCAGCGGATTGCGAGTACACCAACATCCCGATGTCCACCGTTAGGGGCCCGGCGGGCATACGCAGCGTGCTGGAACCCTTCTTTGCTCCAACTCTTGAAAACCAGCTCGTCATCATTCGCGAAGCCGCGGTCGGACATCTGGTGTTTCTCGAGAGGTTGGACCGGCACCTGCTGCCAACGGGCTGGGTCGAATTGCCGGTGACCGGCGTTTACGAGGTCCATAACGGCCTGATCACGGTTTACCGCGACTATTTCGACGCGGCGACCATTGTCAGCAAATGGCCGAGGTAACCTGCTCAGTGCATCCATGCGGTGTTGAGCGCCTTACGCCCATGTTCCGTGGAAGCCCAACGGCCAGGCATGCTCGGCCTGCCAGACCGCGACTGGCCCATCCGCGATGTTTGCGGCATCGAAGAGCCAGACTTCGCTGCGGCCGGCGCGCGTGTTGATCGCAGGGCCGATGAGCCAGGAGTCGTTCTCGGACGTCCCACCCGGCTTCGGGATGAACAGGTGTTCCTCGACCATGTAATGTGCGCCGAAATCGTAGACCTGCCGCTTGCCGGTGGACCAGTCCTGAAGAGCAAGGGCGCTGCCGCCGGGCTGGCCGTCAACCGAGCCGGTCACCATCGCGGTGAGTTTTCGGGACAGGCCGTGGCGGCGCGGATCGACCTGCGGGAAATCGCCGGCAAGATCGGTCTCGACCAGTTTCACATCACCGGCCGGGGGGATCACCGCCATGGTCAGCTTCGAGGGCCTGTCATAGCCCGACATCTTGCCGCGAATTTCCTGCGCGCCGCCGCCGGAGCCGAGAACAGGCTCGGAATAGAAGGCGGCGTCGAGTCGGATCGTGCCATCGTTTTCCTCCCACGCGGCGCCGGTGTGGTAGAAGGCGCGCGCCTGGCCCTGCGCCCAGCGCGTCTTGCTGAGATCGTCCTTGTCGACGATCAGGAACTTCATGCCCTCCTCCGGCTTCCACTGGAAGCCGTCGATGAAGGGCGGGATGTTGCGCGTCTGGATCCAGGGTTGAACGAGGATGATCAGCTTGCGATCCGTCATCGCCCAGTCGTGGATGTAGGCGGCGGCGCCGATATCGACCAGGCCGAAACTCGCAATCGAGCCGTCGGGATTGATGTTGTAGATGCCGATGCGCCGTCCGTTGAGCGCGAGGTTCCAGATGCGGCCATCGGGCTCGCGCTTGGGGTGAGCCAGGAACGGCATGCCCTTGAGATCACTGCGCCACTCCTTGAAGCCCCGGGTTTCGAGTGTCACCGGATCGAGCCGATAGGGCGTGCCCGCCTCCCAGAGTGCGAGGAGCTCACCGCCCGACATCATGACGGAGATGTTGCCGGGGTTCACATCGTTGGAGGAGCTGACGGGGAAGGATGGATCGCCCAGCGTGCCGAAGCCCGGCGCCAGGAACTTGCCCGCCTTCATTTCCATGCGGCGCTTCAGCGTGTCGACAAAGCGCCCGGTATGCACGGCCTTGCCCTCACCGATGGCGATGCGCTGGACCATGCCGTCGCCGTCGAACCAGTGCGTGGCGTAGGCCTCGCCGTGCTGAAAGTGCGCCGGTCCGTTGCGGTAAAGCGTTCCGGCGAGACCGGCAGGCGCCTTTCCCGAAACGAGATGCATCGGCGAAGGGCCAAAGCCTGCGGGAGGCGCCGTCCTGTAGCCGATATGCCAGGCCGGCATCGCATCGTCCGCAAACGCGGAGGGGATGACAAGACCAGCCCCTGTCATCAGACCGACATGCAGGAAGAGGCGGCGTGAGAGGTCCATGGCGTGCGTCCCCGGCAGGCGTGTCAGTTGAAGGTGATGGTGTGGGCGGTTGCCGGTGCGGACACGTTGAATTTCGCAGCCTCCCACTTCGCGGGCCCGAACTGGGCCGGAGCGCTGTTCGAGAACGCGAAGGGCTCCGTCGGCATGCCAAAGGCGTTCATGCCCATTTGCCCATCGCCGTCGACGTCGTGGAACAGCTTGATGCCGTAGGCGCCGGCAGGAAGCTCGACCGTGCCTGTGGCGCTGTCGCCGGAGACCGGAAGGTTGAGGCCCGTCACCGCCTTGTCCGTCTCATACCCCGCCGCATCGTAGATGCCGATCATCAGGGTCCCTTTGTGATCCTTGATGTTGCTGACGGTGACGGTGAGCTGAACTTTTGCCGGCTCGGCCGAGGCGGCCTGGGGATAGGCCAGCGCAAGGGCGATCAGGGCGGCTGGGGCAAGGCCGGCCAGGGACAGGAGCGAAGACAGGATGGGGAGGCGCTTGGTCATGGGGAGGAACTCCGTGGTTCGGGGTTTCGTTTGAAGTCTGCCCGGGCATTTTTTCGCCGGTAGGCGCAATGTGGCCTCCCGGGCCGGCCCGCGCCACCCCAATTGCGCGAATGGGCTGTTTTCCTGCGCGAAACGGCAGGTTACACCGTTCACGAAGCGTGAAATGCAGCCCCGAAACGCCAGCAGCGAGCCCCAATGACCCGGCCGCCCGACAGCGCCAAGCCTGCCGGATCCAGCGTGATCCCGGCCTGGGGCAACGGGCTTGTCCGGAGCCTTGCGATCTGCCTGGGGCTCGGGCTGATCTTCGCCTGGCTGGGCGTCTACAACACAGGCGAGATTTCGTTCCCGGAACGGATCGTCTATTGGACCGGTCTCATTGCGCTGGGCTATGCCTCGGCCGCGCTGGTCAACCCTCTGGTGTTCGAGCGCTGGATGGCCAGCGCCCATCCCGCCTTCCAGATCGCAGTGGTCGCGTGCCTCATCTCGGTGCCGATCACGATCGGGCTCATCGTCATCGAATACCTTTCCGATGGCACGCTTGCCGCGCCCGCCTGGTGGTGGATCCAGTTCGGCTATGTGATCGTCGTCTCGGTCCTTTTGACCGCGGCAGGCTGGGCGATGGACCGGCTCGGCAAGCAGGCCGCCCCTCCCCTCCCGGCGGCTCAGCCGCAGCACACGCCGGAGACCGCCGTCCGTCCTGCCCCCGCCGCCAATCTCGCCTCCCCGGCCTTCACCGACCGGCTGCCGGCCAAGTTCCGTACCGCCGAGATTCACGCCGTCTCCGCCGAGGACCACTACCTCCGCATCCACACAAGCGCGGGAGAGACAATGATCCTGATGCGCCTGGCCGATGCGATCCGCGAACTGGCTGCGCTCGAAGGCATGCAGACGCATCGCTCCTGGTGGGTGGCAAAGCAGGGCCTTGCCGGGGTCGCGACCGGCGACGGCCGGATCGCTCTGAAACTCAAATCCGGCGCAGAGGCGCCGGTGAGCCGAACTTACGCCAGGGCCGTGAAGGATGCGGGCTGGCTCTGATCACACCCGCGCATGTCGTTCCTGCGCTGACAGCTTGTCCACCAGTTCGGCGACGAAGCGAATGTGGGCGCGCAGGCGGTAGAGATCGTCTGTATAGCTGACCGGCACTTCGACCTTGCCGGTCTCCTCCTGGAGGTCTGCAAGCCGCGCTCGCACATCCATGCGCTCCTCGGCCGTCGTTGCTGCGCGGCCATCGGCCTCGAGCTTCCGGAGATCATTGTACCAGACATAGATCTTGCGCCTTATCCGCCAACGATAGAGCGGCGGCGCCGCGCGCACGAGCGGGATCATCAGCGTGACCAGCGGAATGGCGAGGACCCACGCCCGCTCGAGGAAGTTGGCCACACTGTATGGAAAGACGCGCCGCAGGAAGCTCGGCCCGTTCTCGTAATAGCGTTTTGCCTCGTCCGAGATCGCGATGTCGGAAAGCTGCGGGGTCGGGAACCGGCCAGGATCGGCGAGCAGCGAACCGCCGCTCTGCGTGGCCAGCGCCGCCTCGATCAGCAGCGACTGGATCGCCGGATGCAGGTCCTCGCGCACCACGATCTGCGCTGCCGGCGCAATCAGCAGGACATCCTCACGCGGGAGGATCGCGGCGAGGTCGATGACGCCGCGATAGAGCGTCACCTCGTCGAGATAGGGGTGACGACGCGCGAGCGCATGGGCCTCGCGCATCGAGAGCAGGCTGATCGCCGGATCGCCAAGCAGCCCCGCCAGCCAGGGCGCCGTCGGTCCTGACACGACGAGCGCCACATCGATCTCGCCGGCCTGAAGCGCCGTGGCGGCCGCCTGCCCCGCCAGCGGCATGGCGATGTACTGGTCCGGCTGAATGCCGGCCTCCTCGAGCAGCAGCCTCGCCAGCACGCGCACGCCAGAGCCCTCAGGCCCGATCGCCACGCGCAGGCCGGCCACATCCTGAAGCTTTTCCACCTGCGTGGGCAGCGTCGTGCGCGAGAAGATCCAGAGCGGTTCGTAGAACACCGCGCCGAGCGAGCGTACGCCTTCCTGTCCGAGATCGGCCGCCAGCCCGGTCTGCACGATGCCGACATCAGCCGCCCCGGATTTCACGCGCGCGAGATTGTCGACCGAGCCGGCAGTTTCCAGCACCGCCACGTCCACGTCATAGCCGCCCAGCGCTTTGGCATAGGCCGTCGCTGTCGCGGCGTAGGCGCCTCCTGCAGCCCCGCCGGCAATGACGATGCGCTTGGGCGGCGCGGGCGCCATGAACATGAAGGCCACAACGAGGCCCAGCACGACAATGACGGCAGGCGCGCTCCATACGCGGAGGAAATTCATCATGGCTGGCGGCAGTCCCCGGTCGTCTTGCGGATTGGTGTGTCCCTTGTCCACGAGCCTAGGCAGGGAAACGATCGAGGTGAAGGGCGCAGAGCAGGCGCCGTTTCACGGATTTTCCGCAATCGCCTTCGATCCGCCGCGTCAGGGAACCGAATTCCGCCCGCTGCGGACCGGTTAATGGCGTAAAGGACAGGGGAAGACATGTCGGACGCCGAATTGCCTGCCCGCCCCGGTGATGGTCGCACCTACGATCTCTCGCGCCTTCTGCCCCAGCGATCGTTCGGGCTGAAGCTGATGCTCGTCTGCGCGCTCGCCCTGCTGATGGCGATCCCGGCTGGCGTTGTCTGGGCCATCGCCTATTCGCGTTCAACCGATGCGCAGGCAGCCATCCATGAAGTCGCCGCCATGCGCGGGGGCATGCAGACGCTGATGGGCCCGGTCATCGCAGTGCCGTTCGAGCGCGACGTGGTGATCGCGGTCAACAACGTCAACCAGGTCCAGCGCCAGGGCGGCCGCATGTTCCTGTTCCCGGAAGCCGGAACGGCGGACACCCGCCTCGCCACCGAAATCCGCAAGCGCGGCCTGCATGACGTGCCGGTCTACACCGCGACCGCCGACTTCAACGCCACGTTCAATCCCGCGCGCCTCGCCGCCGAGGCGCCCGCTGGCGCCCAGCTCAAATGGGGCGAGGCGCAGGTCTTCATGAGCATGGGCGACCTGCGCGGCGCCAGGAATGCGCAGGTGACAGTCGCCGGCCGCGCGCTTGAGCTGTCGCCTGAAGCCTTCTCGGGCGCGGACGCCTACGGTGCGCCGATACCGCTCGCCGGCGTTCTTGCCGCGCCGCTGGGCTGGACTGCCGAGCCCGCCGCCGGCGCCATCCCCACAACCGCTATGATGAACGTGACCGGAGCGCAGCGTATCTCCATCGCTGCATTCGCACGTGACACGACGATCAGCATGACGGGCGACTGGGCCTCGCCCAGTTTCGATGGCGGCGCGCTGCCCGACCAGCGCGATGTGACGGAACAGGGCTTCACCGCGACCTGGCGCATTCCCTTCCTTGCGCGTGGCGTCGCCGGTGCGGGCGACTATGTGCCGTTCGATCAGCTCAACGCGCAGAGCCCGGGCGTCACCCTGCTCGACGAAGCCAATCCCTACCAGAGTGTCGAACGCGCGCTGAAGTACGCGCCGATGTTCATTGGCCTGGTCTTCCTCACCTACTTCCTCTTCGAGGCAACCAGCGGCACACGCGCCCATCCGGCGCAGTATGTTCTGGTCGGTCTCGCGCAGACCGTGTTCTACATGCTGCTGCTGTCGATTTCGGAGCTCGCCGGATTCAACACCGGCTTCCTTGCGGCGGCAATTGCGACGGTCTGCGCGCTGTCGCTCTATGCCGGCTCCGTATTCGGTTCGCGCAGCGCGATGGTGAAGGCCTTCGTGGTCTTTTCCGCGCTCTATGCCCTCATCTACGTGCTGATGCGAATGGAAGACTATGCGCTTCTCGTGGGCTCAGTCGCCAGCTTCGTCGCCATCTCCGGCACGATGTGGATGACCCGCAAGCTCGACTGGTATGGCGTAGGGCGCGCGCAGGCGGCAAAGGACGGTGGCCCGTAGAATGTGTCGAGCAACCTACCCCTTTAACGGCTCGAACGGCTTCTCCGGATCCTTGGCCAGCTGATTGTCCACATAGTCGCGCAGTTTCTCGGTCACCGCCTGCGGATCACCGGCAAGATGCTCCCAGGGGATCTGCGGACCGAAGGTGAGGTGGGCGCGGGCGCCCTTCTTGTTGAGGAGTTCGTGAAACAGCGTGATGTCACGCAGCTCCCGGTTGATGCCGCAGAAGGCGTAGTAGAGCCGCGAATTGCGGCTGGCGATGTGGAGCGGCGTCAGCGGCGTCCTGTTCTTGCGCGCAAGGCTTACCGCAGTCTGATGCCACGGCTCGTCGGTGAGCTTTCCCTCACGCATCTGCGCCAGCGCGCCAGAGGGGAAAATCATCAGCAACCGCTCGTTGGCGAAGGCCGCGCTGGTGCGCCGCAGCGTCTCGCGCGTCTTCGGCATCGAACGCTTCTCCTGCACCCATTCGACCGGGATAATGACTTCGGCAAAGCGCGGATTGATGCGGCACGCATCGGCGTTGGCCATGATCTCGATGTCAGTGCGGACGTCCTGCAACGCGGCGAGGGCGATGGAGCCGTCGGCGAGGCCGGTTGGATGGTTGGCGACGATCATCGCGCGGCCGGTGCGCGGCACTTTCTCGAGGCCGCTGCTGGTGACTTTCAGCCCCAGCACGCGGTCGAGATAGGCAAAGCACGCCGCGCCGGAATTGAGTTGCCTGATGTCGTCGGCCCAGCGCAGCGCCTTGCGGTATCCAAGAAGCTGGTAGAGCACAGGCCGCACGGCCGGCCATGACCAATGCCCGACCCAGCTTGGGCAGCGCTCCTCGATCAGGATATCGACAATGTGCCCATCGCGCGTTTCGGGGTCGATGAACGCGGCCAGGCCAGGGTCGAGGGTGGAGGTTTCTGCTTGGGTCATTCTGTTCAACGTCCCGGACCATGCCAGAATCCGGCCGCGCCGTTAACCATTCGTAACGCTTCGGCCGCCAAAATCTGGTGCACACATTCGCTGTAGCAAAACGCTTTCGCCCCGGGGGCCCGCCATGAAAGTCCTGTGGATCGAGGACCACCCTCGCGCCGGAGAACTTCTTTCAGCTGCGGCGGCTGCCGCCTCGCGCAAACGCTATGGGATAGATCTGGTGATCGCCACGTCCTTGCTGGACGCCGAGCGTAAATTGCGCCTTGAGCGTTTTGATCTCGTGGTGATCGACCTCATGCTTCCGGACTCCACCGACGAGGACGCGACTGTGACGCGCATCGCCAGCATGGGTCGCTTCCGCGTCGCCATCGTCTCGGCCAGCGACCGACGCGACGACGTGCTGCGCAGCCTGGTGCGGGCCGGGGTGGATTGTGCGCCTCAGGCCATCAGCAAGGAGGACCTGCCGCTGGCGGACTTTGTGCGCCGGCCCGAACTGTTCCGCGACTTCGTGCACGGCCTGATGCCGAGCGCACGCCAGTCGGCCGCCGGCTGAGCGCGACGCGAAACCGCTTTCCCTGCCTGCCCGATCCTCTATATGCGCGGACCCGATGACGCGCGTGAAGCAGCTTTATGCAAACCGCCTTGCAACTGGCCGGCTCGCGCCCGATCCGGCCCAGGCCGAGGCAATTGCGCGGCTCGATGCCCTCGCCGAGGCGCTGATGGCCTCGCGCGGCTGGTTTGGAGGCGGCGCGCGCGCGCGCGGCCTTTACATCTGGGGCGCCGTCGGTCGCGGCAAGTCGATGCTGATGGACCTCTTCTTCGAGACCCTTCCCGTCAAGGACAAGCGGCGCGTCCACTTCCACGACTTCATGCTTGAGACGCATGCCTTCATCTTCACGTGGCGCAAGACCGGCCAGGGCGATCCGATCGCGCCGGCAGCCAAGCGCATCGCCGACGAGGCGCGCGTGCTCTGCTTCGACGAATTCCACGTCACGCAGATTGCCGATGCGATGATCCTGAGCCGGCTGTTCGAGCACCTGTTCGATCGCGGCGTCACCGTTGTCGCGACCTCGAACCGGAAGCCGGCGGATCTGTACGTCAATGGGATCAACCGGGAGCTATTCCTGCCCTTCATCCGAAGGCTGGAGCAGGAAGTCGACGTGCTGGAGCTCAAAGCCGCGCGCGATTACCGGCTTGAGCGCCTCACGGCGGCGCCGGTCTATTATACCCCGCTCGGGGACGAGGCAGACGCGGCAATGGACGCCGCCTTCTTGCGCCTCACCGCCGGGACTGCGCCCGCACCCGAAACCCTCGATGTGGCTGGCCGCAAGCTGCGGGTGGATCGTCAGGCGATGGGAGTGGCGCGGTTCAGCTTTGACGAACTCTGCAAACAGCCGCTCGGCGCCGCCGACTATCTGACGCTGGCGCGACACTATCCGACCGTGCTGGTAGATCGCGTTCCGCGTATGGGCCAGGACCAGCGCACCTGGGCGGCGCGCTTCATCACGCTCATCGATGCGCTCTACGAATCGAAGACCAAGCTCGTGATGTCGGCCGACGCTGCGCCCGACGATCTCTACCTCGCCGGCGACGGGGCGTTCGAGTTTCAGCGCACCGCAAGCCGCCTGCATGAGATGCGCTCCGCGGACTATCTCGCGGCGGAGCGAGGGGATGCGCCGGAAGCGCCGACCGGATCGCCCTGAGGGATTCGATTGACGCCCATCAGAACCTTCGCGTTTTTTGCCTCAGGTAATGCAAGACATGAACGCCAACTGGAAAGCCCTTCTGATCGCTGGCGCGGCCGCAATAGCCACTGCAGGCGCCGCGACGGCGCAACTGGCCGTCGACGAGCACCTGCGCAAGGTGCTCGAGGCGCCCCTCAGCTCGAAGGAAGTTCTCGAGGGCCGCGCACAGCTGGTCGAACTCGCTGAAGGGGAGACGCGGGAGTTCGTCCTCGAGGTCTATCCCGACGAGAGGTACACCATCTATGGCGCATGCGACGACGACTGTTCAGACATCAATCTGATGGCGCACACTCGGGCCGGCGACCTTGTCGATGACGACATGGAAGACGACGACGAGCCTCTGGTGATCATCGAACCGGGCGAGTCAGACAGGGAAGTTCGCGTGACGCTGAGCCTCGAATCCTGTGAGGCGGATACCTGCATCGCAGGTATTGCGATGTTCCGATCGCGCTGATCTTTCACGTCAGGCCCGGTCCACACGCGCCGAATAGCAGCCGTGCATCGCATTGTGCACATGCAGATAAGCGACATCAGGATTGCCCAGCAGCCGCTCGATCACCGGCTTTACATCGCGGCCCATGCCCATGTCCGCCTCCAGCAACATGCCCGCCTCGCTGAATGCACGCACGGCCAGCGGCCGGCCACTGAAGACCGGCGGCAGTTCGCCCGGCCCCAGTTTCGCCTCTTCTGCTCCGTCGATCACGAAGATGGCGTAGCTGGACCTGTAGGGTGTAGCGGCGTGGTGATGTTCATAGTTCAACAGCAAGGCCCGTTCGCCGGGTCGGGCATCGCGCAGGCTCACACGACAGGGAAACCGATCGCCTGCGGCCGCGCGCCGAACCACAACCCCCTGACGCTCCAACTCCGCGTCAGGCAGACCGAAGAGGTGAGCAAAGGTTTGCACCGCCAGCGGACGGATCTGGAACATGAGAAGTCTCATCGGTTTGTTGGGCGAGGTCTCCCATGCTGCGTGCGGCAGGACCGACGAAAAACAGACGCTGCAATGGTCCATTGATTTTTTGTCCGGCTGGACGGAATCTCATCGCCAACGCCGGGAAACGACCAACATGAAATTCATCGCCTGCGCATTTGCCTGCGCCATCGCTCTTGCCGCGGCAGGCCCCGCCCGCGGACAGGCGCAGACGATCAACGACTATGTCCGCCAACTTGTGGTCGACAGCTCCGACCCGGCCCAGGAAGTCCTGGTCGGCGACATCGTGATCGCCGAGATGGGCGAATTTGGCGTCTACGAAGTCGAGTTCCGACTCGACCCGGACAAGCAGTACTACGTTTACGCAGCGTGCGACGACGACTGCGACGACATCGACCTTGTGGGGTATGACGCAGGCGGCGACGAAGTCGACTCGGACGCCGAGGACGACCCCAATCCGCTGTTGCTGGTGATGCCGGGCGACGCCGGCGACAGCCTTCGCGTCGAACTGGTCATGGAGCTTTGCAGCGCCGATGTCTGCGTCTTCGGCATCGGGCTCTACGAAGTGGTCGACTGATCACGCCCGCTGACCCAGAGACGCATTGCTCCCCTGCTCCCGTTGCGCTAACCGTCCCCGCGTCCGAAGTCCGGGCGGCCGTCCGCCCACGCATCAGGAGACCAATCGATGGCCCGCAAGAAGATCGCCCTCATCGGCGCCGGCATGATCGGCGGCACGCTGGCCCACATCTGCTCGCGCGAGGAGCTCGGGGATGTGGTTCTGGTCGACATGAAGGGCGGAATTGCGAAGGGAAAGGGCCTCGACATCGCCGAAGCCGCCGCCGTCTACGGCAAGGACGGCAAGATGACGGGCGGTTCGCTTGAGGAGTATTCGGTGATCGCCGGGTCCGATGTGGTCATCGTCACGGCCGGCGTGCCGCGCAAGCCGGGCATGAGCCGGGATGATCTCATCGGCATCAATCTCGGCGTCATGAAGTCGGTCGGCGCCGCCATCAAGCAGCACTGCCCGAAAGCCTTCGTGATCTGCATCACCAACCCGCTCGATGCGATGGTATGGGCGCTGCAGAAATTCTCGGGCCTCCCGACCAGCCACGTTGTCGGCATGGCCGGCGTGCTCGACTCCGCGCGTTTCGCCTACTTCCTCTCAGAGAAGACCGGTATCTCGATCGAAGATGTGAAAGCATGGACGCTGGGCGGCCATGGCGACGACATGGTGCCGATGGTGCGCCACTCCTCGATCGGCGGCGTGCCGCTGCCGGATTGCGTCAAGCAGGGCTTCTTCACGCAGGAAGAGCTCGATGCGATGGTGAAGCGCACACGCGGCGGCGGCGGCGAGATCGTGGCCCTCCTTGAAACCGGCTCGGCCTTCTATGCGCCGGCTGAAAGCGCCGTCGCGATGGCGAAGTCCTACCTCAAGGACAAGAAGCGCGTGCTGCCGGTGGCTGCAAATCTCACCGGCCAGTACGGCGTCTCCGACCTCTATGTCGGCGTGCCGGTCGTGATCGGCGCAGGCGGCGTCGAGCGCATCGTCGAGTTCGACCTCAATGGCGACGAGAAGGCAATGTTCGAGAAGAGCGTCGGCGCGGTGCGCGGCTTGCTCGACGCCTGCAAGAAGCTGGAGCCGTCGCTGGCGTAGGCCGCACCGGTGTTCCCAGTCATGCGGACGCCGCTCCCCTCGGAGCGGCGTTTTCGTTTGAGATGCAGGTTTTCCGTGCAGCGTGAACATGCATGGATCGGACAATGACAGAACCGGCCCCCGGCAGACCGACACCTTTTCGTGGCCCCGGCCGGATCATCGGGCCGATCGTTATTGCAGAAGGCCTCGCAATCATCCTGTTCGGCGCCGCCATGTTGCTTGATGGCGCGCAAAGGGGGGTCGGCGCCATGCTGGGCGTACTGGCCGTTCTGGCGGGCATACTGTTCTGCTGGGCTGGGGCGAAGGTGACAGGCTACCTGCACGGCGGACGGCGCACTGCGATCGCGCTGCTTGTACTCGGCCTCGGCCTCGGCTTTCTGACTCACGGATTCCTGTTGGCGGCAACTTGCGGCGTGAACTGCCCGCCGACGATGCCGCATTGGGTATACACCGGCCCTGCGATCTTCGCAGGCTCGCTCAGCCTCTGCGCTCTCCTGCTGTGGGTCTATCCCACGCTGCGCCGGTGATTGGACGCCTGTCAGCGCGACACCGCGAAACATGCAGGCGGGAACAGCAGGTCGGCTACGGCCTCACACTTACCAGTTCGATCTCGAACAGCAGGTCGGACGCAGGTGGGATCGGCCCCTTGCCGCCAGCGCCGTAGGCGAGCTGGTAGGGCAGATAGCAGATGCGGCGGTCACCGGGTTTCATCAGCTGGAGTGCTTCGCTGAAACCGTCGACGACGGCGCTCACGGGGAAGGTGGCGCTTTCATTGCGTTCGAAGGCGCTGTCGAATGCCGGACCACCGGCATTGAGACGCCCCTCGTAGAAGACTTCCGCCTGCTCGTTCGCCTTTGGCGGCACGCCCCCTTCAGGTCCGGATGCGAGTATGACGCATTCAAGACCCGTCCCCGTCTTCACGACCTCAGGCAGGTCGCTTTTCCAGGGCGCGTATTTTGCCCAGGCGCTTGCATCGGCCGCTTTCCGGGCTGATGCGGGCGCCTCGCCTGCCGGTCCTTGAGCTCCAGGATCGGCGGGCGCAACCGCCTGACCGCAGGCGGCCAGAACAAAGACAAGCCCGGCGCTGACAAGATTCCGCATGCGCCCTACCCCTCAACGCCGACCAGCATGATCTCGAACAGCAGATTCTCGCCCGGGCCGATCAGCCCCGGATAGCCGCGATCGCCATAACCAAGCGTCGCGGGGATGTAGACCAGCCAGCGGTCCCCCGGCTTCATCGCCATCAATGCCTCCGAAAATCCCGGCACAAGTTCAGCCACCGGATAAGTATCCGGCGCGCCGCGCTGAAAGGAGGAGTCGAACGCGCGACCGCCCGAATTGAGGCGGCCCTCGTACCAGATCTTCGCCGACTGAGTGACCTTGGGCGAGGCGCCAGTGGCAGGGCCGCTGGCGATGACCACGTATTCAAGACCGCTTCCTGTCTTCTTCACTTCAGGCAGGGTCGATTGCCAGGGTTGGTGCTTGAACCATACCGAGCGCGTCGCCTTCATCTCCTGCGCAGCTCCGGGCTGCGCCGAGGCGCTGAAACCGCCCACTGCTGCGCCGCCGCCAAACACCAGCGCGGCTGCAAGCGCAAGAACGCGACGCTTCATACAGGACTCCCTGAGATATCTGCTGACTGCAGGCTACGGTCTTCCGGCGTCCGCGTCGATGGCGCTCTGCTGCTGGCTTCAGCGTGGCGCATCAAGGGTGCGTGACACGATCTCCAAGGTTGCCCGCGAGAAGGAGTTGTCTCCCGCGCGAATTGATCCTTCAATGGCGCTGATGAACAGGGTGGAGATTCTCTCATGCGCAGCTCGATGATCGCCGCAACGGCCCTGCTCGCACTGACGGCGTGCGGCGAGCCAACCCCGCCTCCTGCTGCTGAAGAAAATGCCGCCGCACCGGCCTTGCCCATTGCACATGCAGGCAGTGACGACGAGCCGCCGCCGGTCGATTGTACACAGCTCAACGCTGCATTCGCGGCCTTCAACGAGACCCCGCCCTTCGCCTCGCTCGAGGTCGGTCCGCCGATCCGTCTGCTCGACGCGGCCTGTTCGGTGAACGAGCAGAAAGCCGAGGGAACGCCGGCGATCCGCGCGCTCACCTGTAGCGTGTTCGCCGCGAATGCGCCTGATCGTGCAACGGGCGCGGATGCGGCGCTGGCTGCGTTCGCAGATGCGCGCCGTCAGGTCACTGCCTGCCTGCCTGCCGACTGGACGGCGCGCGAAGGCGTCGGCGCCCCGCCCGATGCGGACGAAGCCATGATCTTCGAAAGCCGCGCGGATGCGCAGCGCGCAATGACAGCGACGTCGTATGTCTATCCCGTCCAGCTCAGGAAGGCCTGGGTTGCAGGCGCCGATGGCGAACCTTCACTCTGGCGCGTGACGCTTGATTTCCAGAAGGAGACGGGCGGGCAATAGTTTCAAGACGTCAAGCTGGCAACAGGCGGCCCCGCAGGATGTGAACTCATGTCTTTCGCCGAGCGACTCAACACCATCATCGAGACACCGCGGCTGATCCTCAAGCCGCCCAGCCTTGCCGAGTTCGAGCCGTGGTGCGCCTACATGGCCGACGAGGAAGCTGCGCGCTTCATCGGCAAGGCGCAGCCGCCTGCTGTGGTGTGGCGTGGCATCTGCACCCTGATCGGTTCGTGGCACGCCGTCGGCTTCGCCATGTTCTCGGTGTTCGAGAAGGACAGTGGCCGCTGGGTCGGCCGGCTCGGGCCATGGTCGCCGCATGGCTGGCCCGGCCTCGAAGTGGGCTGGGGCGTCATCCGCGAGGTGTGGGGCAGGGGCTATGCGCTAGAAGGCTCGATCGCTGCGATGGACTTCGCCGTCGACGTTCTGGGCTGGACCGACATCATCCACTCGATCCATCCCGACAACCTCAACTCGCAGAAGCTGGCGGCCCGTCTCGGCTCGGTCAATCGCGGTCCTGGCCGGATGCCCCCGCCCTACGAGAATGAACCGACAGAATTGTGGGGCCAGACTGCGGAGGCTTGGCGCGTGCGTCGCGCTGAGCTGTGGCGCCGCTTCAGCGGCTGACGCTGCTGGCGCCGTCGAGCCGGTAAGGGTGGATGAAGCCTTCGACCTGATAAGCGCGCCCACCCCAATAGCCCCCGGGAATGTGCCAGACGCGGACCTGGCTCCAGTCATTGGCCTGGGAGACGTCGATCACCGGCACGTTGAGGCTGATCTCACCGCCCCTCATCCAGTTGGCGTGATCGATGCGCAGCAGGCGCGGGGAAACCACCTCGCGCACATAGGAAACATGCCCGCGGGTCAGATCGTTGTAACCGCGCAAGACGAGCACCGATCCTGGCGCAGGGCGGCTTGAGCGCACATAGAGCCTCGCCGCCTGCGCCCACCATGTCACCGCATCCCCCCAGATCGCAATGCCTGACACCTCGCGCGCGTAGGGGACGCATTCCAGATGCGCCCGGTCGGCGATGATGACGGGCGTCGTCGCTGCGTCAAACGGAATGGAGGTGAGATCGAGCGGCGCGGGAGCAAGGCGTGACGGCGCCTCTCCAGAAGGCGCCCCCGGCGAGACCGCGCTGCCGGCATAGACGATCGGCGCCCGCCCGCTGCTCGCGCAGGCTGCCGCCGCCAGGGCGAACGCCCCGCCGGCGGCCATGCGTGTCCAGCTGATCCTGCTCCTGGCCTGCATGGGGGCCGACAATGCGGGGAATTTGGTGAGCGCCAAGTGAACGATCCGTTGGCTCGGCCGGTACAACCCCGCCCCGCCTCACCGCAGCAAGCCGCCTCATGGACTTCCCGGCCCGATTCTGGTCTATGCGCTGCCGGATCAGAAGCCCCGAGGACACTGAATGACCGGCAGGATCGTTACCGTTTTCGGCGGGTCCGGTTTTCTTGGCCGCCATGTCGTGCGCGCGCTTTGCGGCCAGGGCTGGCGCGTGCGGGTGGCGTGCCGACGCCCGCACCTTGCAGGCGAGGTAAAACTTGCAGGCGATGTCGGCCAGGTCCAGCTCGTGCAGGCCAATGTGCGCAACCGGGCCTCCATAAAGCGCGCGCTCGAGAAAGCAGATGCCGTCGTCAATCTCGTCGGCATTCTCACCGAACGCGGCGCGCAGTCCTTCGAGGCCACACAGGGTGAAGGCAGCACCAACATCGCCCAGCTGGCCGCCGAGGCCGGCATCGCCCGCTTCGTCCAGGTCTCCTCCATCGGGGCCGATGCGAATTCACGCTCGAACTATTCGCGAACCAAGGCCGGGGCCGAGGCCGCCGTACGGCAGGCGATCCCCTCTGCGGTCATCCTGCGTCCCTCGATCATCTTCGGGCCCGAGGACGGCTTCTTCACACGCTTCGCCGAGATCGCCCGCGTCAGTCCCTTCCTGCCGCTGATCGGGGCGAAGACGCGCTTTCAGCCGATCCACGTCGTCGATGTGGCGGAGGCTGTCGCCGCTGCCCTTGCAAAGCCCGAGGCGGCCGGCAAGACCTACGAACTCGGCGGTCCGCGCATCTACACGATGAAGGAACTGCTGCAGCACATCCTGCGCGAGATCGACCGCCCGCGCGTTCTGCTCCCGATCCCGACGCCGATCGCTGCGCCGATGGGCTACATCATCGGCGCGCTCTCGCGCCTCAACCCCTTCTTCGGCCCGCCGCTCACCGGCGACCAGGTGCAGTCATTGAAGGTGGACAACGTCGTCACCGTCAAGGTCGGAACGATCGCGGACCTTGGCGTCGCCAACCTCGAAACGGTGGAAGCCATCACGCCGACCTATCTCTGGCGCCACCGCCCCCACGGCCAGTTCCAGCCCCCGCACATCGACGAGACCTCACGCGTCGACGCATAAAATCCTCCCGGCGGACCCGCCGCAAGGACGCGTGAAGGATGGAGGGGCTGCCGGCCGTGGGCCGGCGGCGCCCTCGCGGAGACCCGCCCTTCCACTTGCGCCCGTCCCGCTCTAGCCTCCCCCTCGACATGACGCGGGGAGCGGGACAATGGACAAGCTTGCGGTCGTCTATTCCGGCATGAATCTGGGCGTGCTCACCCTCTGGCTGCTGATCGCCACGCTGGCGGGGTTCCTCGCGCGCAAGATCGTGCGCGGCAAGGCGGTGTTTGGCCTCTGGGGCGATATCGGCTTCGCCCTTCTGGGCCTCTTCCTCGTCGGCACGCTGATGCAAGCCTTCGACGTCTCGCTCACCAACTGGATCGCCAGCCTCGACCTCGGCCCCCTCAACGACGTCACCCGCTGGGTCGACATCTTCGTCGTGGCGTTTCTGGGCGCACTCGCGCTGCGCGCCGTGATGCGGCCGGTGACGGGGAAGGGGTGAAACGTCCAGGGGAGACTGCCATGAAGCAGCAACTGGCCGTGTGCGTCGCAGCATCCTTGCTCGCGGCAACGTCTCACGGGGGGGCATCAGGCCAAGTGTCGCAAGGCGAAGCCAAACCTTCTACCAATCAGTTCAGCCAGGAGTTGTGGGAAGTACCAGGAAGTCAGATGCGCGATGTGATGCGCGCGATTGAGGCCCTTCGAATCTACAACCCTGCGATGGACCTCGATGAATATGCCGTTTCATACACGAAGAACTCGGACGGGAGCATCTACATCGGCTTCTACAAGCCGTCAGTCTTCTACGAAAACACGGAGGCTAAGACCGTCATCGTCCAGAAGAACTCGAGATACTTCGGGGTCGTCATCGACCGCGAGAAGGTGCGCGTAGTGCGCTAGCTCAGAAGTTCGCAGCCTGCGCGCAAAAACCTACCCCGCCACCGGCACAGTGCTGCTCCAGACGCCGGTATAGATCATCGCGAGGCCTGCCCCGCCCACCAGGATGCGCCACCAGCCGAAAGGGGCGAAGCCGCGCTTCTGCACGAAGTCGAGCATCAGGCGCACCACGATGAGGCCGAATATGAAGCTCGCCACGAACCCCACGGCGATGATGCCGAGATTTTCGACGGTGAGAAAATCGCGACTCTCCCAGATGTCGAGCACAAAGGCGCCGACCATGATCGGGATGGCGAGAAAGAAGGAGAATTCCGCCGCCGCGCGCTTGTTCACCTTGAGCAGCATCGAGCCCACGATGGTCGAGCCCGAGCGCGAGACGCCGGGGATGATCGAGAGGATCTGGAACACGCCGATCAGCGCTGCCTTGTAGAGCGGCAGGTTCATCGCTGTGTGCTCAGCCGGAGCAGGCGCGAGGCGGTCGATCACCAGCAGCACCACGCCGCCCACGATCAACGACCAGCAGATCAATTCGAGACCGGTAAAGAGATAGGCCTTTATGAAATCGTGCAGCAGGAAGCCGGCGAGGAAAGCCGGCGCGCAAGCGATAATCACGGAGAGCGCAAAACGGCGCGAGCCGGGATCGCTCGGCAGGGTGACCAGCACATGCCAGAGCCGTCCGAAATAGAGCGCCACGACGGCAAGGATCGCGCCAAGCTGAATCACCACGGTGAACGTCGTCCAGAACGGCGTAGTGAGGCCGAGGGCCGTCTGCGTCAGGAGCAAATGCCCGGTCGAGGAAACGGGGATGAACTCGGTGAGCCCTTCCACCAGGCCGAGCAGGATCGCCTGCAGGATCGTCATCGCATCCATCGAATCGGCCCGGCTGTTGGTGATCGTTGCTGGTGTCGTGCGTTTAGGGTGGAACTACCATGTGCGCAACACGCAGCCTCCCCTCGGCGCGCGCGCCGTTTCTCATGCCGCGTTGCCCGACCTCTGGGCCGCGGAACGCGCTGGGCTGCCCATGCGACAGGCAGGTATCGTCCCTGTTCCAGAGGCCGGGTTGACGCCGCAGACCTCCTAAGCAAGCATGATGAACGACAGGACGACGGGGAGAGACATGCAAGAGGCTGCACCGGCCGAAGTTGAACGACCTGGCGCGATCAACCGGAAGTTGCTCGAGCAGCAGAAACGCAAGCTGGGCTCGATGCACGGACTGCTCTGGCTGGTGTTCTTCGTGCAGTTCCTCACCCTTTTGGGTGTCGGCGCTTTGCTGTGGAACACTTTCCTGCGGGCGGGCTGAAGCGCATCTCTGCGCCTCGCACCCGATCGGCCTATTTCCGCCACGGCGACTTGACCGTGTACCCCTGCTCTTCCGGCGGCGCAGCCGGTGCTGTCTGCACGGAGAAGCTGTCGGCGCCCATCGGTATGGCGATGCCCGCGATCTCCTTCGGCGGCACGATCTGGAAGCCCAGGCCGTGAAACAGCGCGACGAACCCGACGAACGACAACACCGTTGTCGCGATCACCTGCGCGATCACCCGTGTGATCAATCCGCGAAAGAAGAACGCCGCGCTCAGCGCCGCAATGGTGCTGCCGCCCAGGCCTGCCATCCCGGCAACCGTTGCAAGGTCAAGATCAATACCGCCCATTTCATCCTCCCTTTCGGCCAAACCAGGGCTCGCGCCCGTCCGGCCAACCTCCCGACCTTAGTCGAAGCGGACGCGGGAAGGAAACCGGTACGCTGCGGCTTGCAGGCGCGGCGGAAACCTATACCTCTCCAGCGATTTTCCCGGGATACCCAAATGAAATCCAGCATCAGCGCCGCCTTTCTTGCCGCCGCTCTTGTCGCCTGCGCGCCGGAAGCAGTCCCGGTGGCAGAACCACCGGCAGCCCCGGCAATTGCGCCGTTTCCCGCAAGCGACGATGTCCACCCGTTCACGATCGGCGATTTCCAGGCAGCTGCCTTGCGCGATGGCGGACTAGAAGTCGCCAACGACACCAAGACGCTCGCGATCAACAAGTCGAAAGCCGATGTAGACGCGGTGCTGGGGGCAAACAACCTGCCCACCGACAAGCTGTCGCTCTCCGTCCAGCCGCTGATCGTGAAGACCGCGGACAAGGTCATGCTGTTCGATACGGGCGCTGCCGGTCTCTTCGGTCCGACGCTCGGCAAGCTCCCCGCAACAATGACGAGCGCAGGCGTCGATCCTGCCGGCGTCACGGACATCTTCATCAGCCACGCTCACGGTGATCACATCGGCGGCCTGGTGACGGCCGAGGGCGGTCTCAGCTTCCCGAGTGCGCGCGTGCACATGTCCGCCAACGAATGGGCAGCGATGCAGGCTGACACCGAACTCACGCCGATCGTCGTCGCGATCAACCCGAGGGTCGTGGCGTTCCAGCCGGGCGCAGACCTCGTGCCGGGCGTCAAGGCGGTCGATATCCAGGGCCACACGCCAGGTCACTCCGGCTATCTCGTGACATCCGGAGACCAGTCTCTGCTATACATCGGCGACACGATGCATCACTCCGTGATATCTGTTCAACAACCCGACTGGACCATCGCCTTCGATGGTGACGCGCCGACCGCACAGGCCAGCCGCAGGGCATTGATCGACAGCTCGGCAGTCTCGGGTCAGCGCATCTTCGCACCGCACTTCCCCTTCCCGGGTCTGGGCAGATTCACAAGGACGGGCGATGGCGCTGTCTGGACCGCCGAAGCCCACTGATGGTAGACAAGGCCCGCCGCAAGGAGCTTCTGCAGCAGTACGCGGACCGCGATCCGCCCAACGGCGTATTCGCCGTCCGCAATTGCGTGACTGACGAAATCTGGGTGGGCCACAGCCGCAATCTCGACAAGCAGAAGAATGGCCTGTGGACGCGGCTGGCCGGGGGCATGTGCGTCAACAAGGATGTGCAGGCGGCATGGGTGAAGCATGGTGAGGCGGCGTTCAGCTACGAAATCCTCGAACAGCTGATCGAAACAGATCCGCACGCCATTCAGCGCCTGCTGCCCGAACGCGCCTCGGCCTGGCGCGAACACCTCAGGGCCAGCGTCATCAGGGGGACGTGACGACCACCAGAGGTCCGAGATCGCTCCCGGCATCCAGCCTGTCGAGCGACGGCGCCCAGAGTGATGAGACCGCGCCGTCGAAATAGAGCGCATTGGCGACCTTGAGTTCGTCGCGGAAAAGCCGCGCCAGCTTGCCGAACGACACGGGCGCATCGCTGATCACGAACAGCGCATCGCCCGCCGCATTCACACCAACTCCATTGCGGATGTGACGCGACGGCCCGTCGTGAGCGAATGTGTGATGCAGCTTGCCGCCGACCACCAGCATCGGGCCCGACTGCGTCGCCCAGGCAGGCTTCGGCTTCTGCGCGACATACGCGTCGGTCGCCATCACATGCGCCTTGCCATCATGGCCGACCCAGAAGACGCCGTTTGGTTTCAGATGAAAATTCCCGAACCCGTCGCGCCTGTTGATCGCCCTGAGCTGATAGCCATTCTCGACATAGAGTCCAATCGGCGCATTCCGCAGATCGTACATTCCGGCATTCATTGCGAAGCGGACCTTCCCCGCCGCCTCGCCCAGATCGTTCTTCAGCACCGGGAGTCGCCGATACGGTTTGCCATCCGCCCGGCGCAGCGACAGTCGCGTGACATCGCCCTGACGCGCCGCGCACACGGTGAAGGGATCACCCTCGAATGTCAGTGACCTGCACGGCGCATCTGCAGGCTGTGCGTCGACGCCGCGCGGGGCGGACAGCAAAACAAGAAACACGAGAGCCAAACTGGCGCGAAGAAATCCCATGGGCGCTGCCTGCCCGGAAAATCCGGCAGATCTGTGGAAAGCTAAAGCTTTACATTCGGCAGGTTCAGGAAGGACTGCTTCAGCGACTGCGCCCATGAATCGCTGATCTGGCGGAACTCCCTGTGGTCGCTCTCGATGCGCAGCGTACGTGCCTTGAGTTCGTCAACCGGGATGACGCAGAGATCCAGCGGCATGCCCACCGAAAGATTGGAGCGCAGTGTCGAATCCATCGAAACCAGCACCGCCTTTACCGCGTCGTCGATCGAGGTGTCCGGCCGGATCACGCGGTCGAGAATCGGCTTGCCGTACTTGTGCTCGCCGATCTGCAGATAGGGCGTGTCCTCGCCTGCTTCGATGAAATTGCCAGCAGTGTAGATCAGGAAAAGGCGTAGCTCGCCGCCCTTCCTCTGGCCGGCCATGATTATGGTTGCATCCGCCGCCGAGCCCTGCGCCTCGATCTCGGCGCGATCGCGCTTCTGTACTTCGCGCATCGCCTCGCCCACAAGCTGCGCGCCGCGGTAGAGCGTTTCGCACGTCATCAGGCTCTCGGTTTCCGGGTCGGCCTTCGACCGCTTCACAGCCGTTGCAATGTGCGTCACGACGCCCTGAGTGATGCCGAGATTGCCGGCGCACATCAGCGCGACGACGCGTTCGCCGGGCTCCTCGAACACGAACATCTTCCGGAAGCGCGCGATGTTGTCGACACCCGCATTGGTGCGCGTGTCCGAGAGGAGCACGAGGCCAGCCTTCAGCTTGAGGCCAACGCAGTAAGTCATGTCCGCCCCAATTCCCCGGCCGTCCGTGCATTCCCGCCTTCGCGGGGACCGTTATTGCTGGGCCTGGCCCTGGCCACCCTGATTCTGCGCATGAGACTGGCCCGGCGTCGGGGCAATGTCGACCGAGGCGCTAAGTCGCTCCCGCGACTGGCCTGAAACATTGCCGCGGATGGGCGCAGCGTCCGCCGCGTCGAGCCCGCAGCCGAGCCTGACATAGCGGTCAGTCGGACACAGCCGGTTCGCCGCGTCGAACCCGACCCAGCCGATGTCGCTTGCCCACGCCTCGGCCCAGGCGTGGGTCTCCGTCACCATCGCCTCCTGGGCGAGCAGGTAGCCGACGACGTATCGCGCTGGCAGTCCCAGCGCGCGCGCCGCCGCGATGAACACATGCGCATGATCCTGACAGACGCCCTGTCCGGCCTTCAGCGCCTGCGCGGCCGTCGTCGAGCTGGAGGTCGTGCCCGGTCTGTACACGATCGCATCCGCCACCGCGTTGAAAAGAGCATGCAGGCGGTCGAGCGGCGTCTTCCCGGCAACGCCTGCCGCCAGCGCGGCGATCCGGTCATCGGCCTCGGTCAGCGGCGTTGCGCGCAGATAGACCTGCGGGCGCACCGTATCGCGCAGGCCCCTCACCACCCCAGCGGCGTCATGTGTCTCGACCTCGCCTGCTGCGACGATCGCAACTTCAGCGCCGGCCGAAGGAGTCGTCCAGATCGACTCCCTGTCGCCGGTCGCCGTGGTGAGCAAGGGGGCAACCTCCTGCCCGTTGACGCTCACCGTCCAGTTGGTGACGCGCTGGCTGTCGAAGGATGGCGGATAGAGCCGCAGGCGCAGCGCGCAGCGTTCCGCCGGCGGATCGTACGTGTAGGTGGTGAGGTGTCGGATTGAGAGCCGCATGGTCAGAAGTGATAGGCCTTGCTGATCTCGAAGGACAACCGCCGCGTCGTCGCGATGGCGTCCGACACGAACTGGTGCAGCCCATGCTGGAACAGTTCCTCTATCCCTGTCTGGCCGAGCTGGCGCACCATCTCGCCGGCGACCGCCTGCGGGGTGGACTGCTCACCGTAAAGCTCAGCCAGGTCATCGAGGAACCGGCTGATCGAGCTATAGCAGTATGCCACCGAGCGCGGGAACGCCGTGTTGAGGATCAGGAAGTCGGCAATCCCCCAGGGCGTGTAGTCGCCCTTGTAGACATGGTGATAGGCGCGCAGCGCCGACGTCGCCCGCAGCACGCTGGTCCACTGGTGATAGTCGCGCCCGCCCCCGACCACATCGGTTTCGGGCAGCAGCACATAGTACTTCACATCAAGCAGGCGCAGCGTCATGTCGGCCCGCTCGATCAGCCCGCCCATGCGCAGAAAATAGTAGCCGTCATTCCTGAGCAGCGAGATTTCGGAAGCCCCGCGGAACGCCGCCGTGCGATTCTTGGTCCATTCGAGCAGCGAGGGCAGGTTCTTCAGCGCCGTCTCGGCATCCATCTGGCCGAGCTGGCGCCAGCCATCGTTGAGCGCCTCCCACATGTCCTGGGTCAGCGCCGTGCGGATGGCCCGCCCGTTGGCCCGCGCCGCGGTGAGACAGGAGCGGATCGAGGACAGATTGTCCGGATCAAGCAGCAGGCGTTGCACAACGGCGCCTGCGCTGAGGTTTTTCGCGGCCGGATCGGCAAGCTCCGGCGCCGATCCCGAAGCGGCTGCAACCGAGCGCCACTCCTCCTGCTCATTTGATCCAGGCAGCATCGCCATGCGATAGCCCATCTCGATCAAGCGCGCGGTCGCATCCGCGCGTTCCATGTAGCGCCCCATCCAGAAGAGATTCTCGGCTGTCCGGCTCAGCATCGCATCAATCCGCCAGGATCCATGTGTCTTTCACCCCGCCGCCCTGCGAGGAGTTGACCACCAGCGAACCCTTCTTCAGCGCCACGCGCGTCAGGCCGCCGGGCGTCAGCCGGATATCCTTGCCAACAAGGCAGTAAGGCCGGAAGTCGACATGCCGCTCCTCCACGCCCTCGCCGCCAAGGATTGGCGCGGTCGACAGCTCAAGCGTCGGCTGTGCGATGAATTCAGCCGGATTCGCCTTGATCTTGGCACGGAAGGCTTCGATCTCCTTCTTCGCTGCATGAGGTCCGATCAGCATGCCATAGCCGCCCGAGCCGTGAACGCGTTTCACGACGAGGTCCTTGAGATTGTCGATGACGTACCGGCAGTCTTCCGGCTGGGCGCAACGCCAGGTCTGCACATTTTCGAGCACCGGCTTCTCGCCGAGATAGAATTTGATCATGTCCGGCACGAAGACATAGATCGCCTTGTCGTCGGCCACGCCCGCGCCCGGCGCCGAACACAGCGTTACCCCGCCCGAGCGATAGACATCGAAGATGCCCGGCACGCCGAGCAGCGAATCCGCCTTGAACGCGAGCGGATCCAGATACGTGTCGTCGATGCGCCGGTAGATCACGTCCACTCGCTGCGGGCCCCGTGTCGTGCGCATCCAGCAGAGGCCTTTCTCCACGAACAGGTCCTGCGGCTCCACCAGCTCGATCCCCATCAGGTCCGCGAGGAAAGAATGCTCGTAATACGCCGAGTTGAGCGAGCCCGGCGTCAGCAACACCACGGTTGGATCATCCTCGCACTTGATCGGCGCGACCTCCTCCAGCGTCTTCTTCAGAAGGCCCGGATAGCTGTCCACCGCCTCGACGATCCCTGCCTGGAACAGCTGCGGGAACATCCGCATCATGATCTCGCGGTTCTCAAGCATGTAGGAGACGCCAGAGGGCGTGCGACAATTGTCTTCCAGCACCTGGAAGCGATCGCCATCTGTTCGCACGATGTCGACGCCGACGATGTGGCTGTACACGCGCCCGGGCGGGTCGACGCCGACCATCTCCGGAAGGAAGGCCTCGTTCTGATAGACCAGCTCCTCGGGGATGATCCCGGCCCGCATGATCTCGCCGCGATGATAGACATCGTAGAGAAACGCGTTGAGCGCCCTGCTGCGTTGCTTGATCCCACGAGACAGCCTGCGCCACTCGCTTGCGCCGAACACGCGCGGGATGAGATCGAACGGGATCAGCCGCTCTGGGTCGCCGCCCTCGCCATAGACCGCAAACGTGATCCCGATCTTGCGGAAGATAGCCTCCGCCTCGCTCTGACGCAGCTTCAGGAGATCGACGCCCGTGGCCTCGATCCATTCTGCCACCTTCTCGTAAGGTCCCCTTACGACGCGGCCATCAGCGAACATCTCGTTGTACATGCAGCCCCAGTCCTAGACGCAGGCGATGCGCGCACGAAGGCGCAGCCGCACTCATGGCGCTTCACCTAGCGTCCATGCCTAAACATTGGGCAAGGAAAGGAAACCCCCCGGCGGGGCAAGGCCCAGGAGAGGCGCGCCTACGGCTTGCCGCGGGTCGCCTTTGCCGGCTTGGCATTGGCCTTCTTCGCCGCTTCTGCCGCCTCACGCGCTTCGAGTACGCGTGCGCCTTCGAGAATTCCGTAAAGTGCGTAATTCCCCTCATGACACGCATACTCGTACATTTTGCCGTTCAGCGCCGAGAACTCGTACTCCCCGCCCCAGGGCGCATCCCACAGCGTCGGGTCCTCGATGGTGAAGCCGTAATAGAGCCGGTCATCGGCCACGCGACGGAACCGCTCGGTGACCTTGAGATCCTTCCACGAGCCCATGAACTGCTGGGCCTGAGGGATGTGCGTGGTTTCGACCACCAGCGTGTCGCCTTCCCACCAGCCGATGGAATCGCCGAAATAGGGGCGCACATCGTCGGTGCGGTGCTTGGAGTTCAGACGCACGATGCGCGCATCGTGCACCATCTCGGTTGCGATCACGACATGGTCGGGCGACTGCACGATCTGATAGCTGTTGTTGTAGAACCCGTTGGCGAACATCGGCGGTCCGCCATTGCGGCCGAACGAGATGATGCAGCGCTCCGTCGCACGCGATTCCGGATTGTCATAGGACTGTCCGCGCGGCGTCGGGCTCGGCCCCAGCAGCTTCACGAAAGCCGGCGGCTCGGGCGCGGGCGCGGGCATCGCACCCGCCTTGCGCGGCGGGGCCGTTCCCGTCGGCGTGGTGATGATCGAGGAGCGCGGCTGGCCGTTAACCCGCATCACATGGTTGCCAGGATCGATCCAGATGCGGTTGTAGCCGCCCGTGGCGCCGCCGCCGGCAAGGTATTCAGGCTTGATGTCTTTGGGAATGACGTACTCGACCGGCGCATCAATCGGGGTCGGCGCATTGCCCTCCTCGATCTCCTCGACCATCTCCTGCTCGAGCCGTGCGACTTCCTCCTCGCTGTAGACCAGGCTGGTGACGCCCGCCGGCCGCGTCAGCTTCGTCAGCGTTGTGTTGTGCCAGAAGCCCTGCAGATCCGGCTGTCCGATCTTCAGCCGCGGCGCGGCATAGGGCGGATAGGGCTTGGTCGGATCGTACTTCGGCGCCGGCTGCGCGGCGGTCTCCGCCACAGGTGTCTGCGCCTGCGCTGCGAAGGGGCTCAGCACAAGGCTGGTGGCGAGGCCGGCGAGCAGAGCGTAGCGCAAGTGAAATCTCCTCCAGCAAGGGACCCGTCTAGCGTCGGAAAGCCTACGATCATCCCCCGGAGGAAGCAACGCGCGCGATCAAGACTCAGCGCAACGTGACCTGACGCAGCGACAGACGCACCCGAATTGCCAATTGCCCGCACGAGCGCCCGCCGATACCTGTCCGGTCATGACGACGACGGAAGCCCGCCTCAAGGACAGCGCGCTGGCGCTGGGCTTCGATATCGCCCGCATTGCCCGCGCCGACACGGCCTGGGACGCCGGCGACAGGCTGGCCGATTTCATCACGCAGGGCCGCCACGGCGAGATGGGCTGGATGGCCGAAACGCTGGAGCGCCGCCGCCATCCGACGGCGATGTGGCCCGCCGCGAAATCAGCGCTCGTGGTCGGCCTCAACTATGGTCCGAAGATCGACCCGCTCGAACCGCTGGCGCGGCGCGAGCACGCGACCATCTCCGTCTACGCCCAGAACGCGGACTATCATGACCTGATGAAGCGCAGGCTCCGCCAGCTCGCCTCTGCGTTCGCGGCTTCCTCCGGCGCCGAGGTCAAGATCTTCGTCGACACCGCGCCCCTGATGGAAAAGCCCCTTGCCCACCAGGCCGGCCTCGGCTGGCAGGGCAAGCACACCAATCTGGTGAGCCGTGAACATGGCTCCTGGCTCTTTCTGGGCGTGATGCTGACCAGCGCCGATCTCGCCGCCGACGAACCCGCAGGCGATTCCTGTGGCTCCTGCCAGGCCTGTCTCGACATCTGCCCGACGCGCGCCTTCCCGGCCCCTTACCAGCTCGATGCGCGGCGCTGCCTGTCCTATCTCACAATCGAAACGAAAGGCCCGATCCCGCGCGAGTTTCGCGCCGCGATGGGCAATCGCATCTATGGCTGCGACGACTGCCTTGCCGTCTGTCCCTGGAACAAGTTTGCGCATGTGGCGCGCGAAAGCGCCCTGCATCCGCGCGCGGAACTCACCGCACCGCTCCTGTCCGACCTGGCGCGCCTCGATGAGGCAGGTTTCCGTGAAGTCTTCGCCGGTTCTCCCATCAGACGAATCGGCCGCGACCGCTTTGTGCGCAACGTCATGATCGCCATCGGAAATTCGGGGTCGCGGGCGCTCGCGGATGTGTGTATCCAGATGCTTGATGACGCCTCGCCCCTGGTTCGGGGCGCATCGGTGTGGGCGCTGGGGCAGCTTTCTCCGCCCGCCTATGAGGAACAGTGCAAGCTGCGGCGGCCGGGCGAGCCCGATCCTGCAGTGTGTGAGGAGTGGGATGCTGGACGACAAGCCTGATCAGCGGCCGGGGTCCGACGCATCGGGTCGATCGGATGGCGGCAGCGAGCAGCCCCGCTTCCACGGTCAGGCCGGCGGCATGCTGAGCCGCTGGCGCGGCGCCATCGTCCCGCAGGGCGAACGTTATTCGTGGGGCAAACCGCTGTGGCGACGCGTTGTCGTCGGCGTGTTCGTGTGGAGCTTCCTCATCGGCGGCGGCTTCATCGCATTGAGCCTGCTCGCCGTCTTCGCCATCGGCTGGACCGGACCGCCCTCAACCTTCAATATGGCCGGAACCGCCATGAAGGGCATCGAGGTGCGCTCGACCTGGGTCGACCTCAAGGACATCTCGCCCCATCTCGTGCGCGCCGTCATCGCCTCGGAAGACCAGAATTTCTGCACCCATGACGGCTTCGATCTCAAGGAGATCCAGAAGGCGATGCAGGAGGCCGAAAATGGCGGCGACCTGCGCGGCGCCTCCACGATCTCGCAGCAGACCGCCAAGAACGTGTTCCTTTGGAATGGCGGCGGCTGGTTCCGCAAGGGACTCGAAGCCTGGTTCACCATGAACGTGGAATGGATGTGGTCCAAGCCGCGCATCATGGAGATCTATCTCAACGTCGCCGAATGGGGCGATGGCATTTATGGCGTCGAACAGGCTGCGCTCGAACGCTTCGATGTGTCAGCAAAGGATCTCACGCCCAGACAGGCCGCAGCTCTCGCCGCCGTTCTGCCGAGCCCCAACCGCTGGAAGGTCGATGGCCAATACGCCACCGGCCGCCGCAACACACGCATCCAGTCACTGATGGCGATGGTGAAGCGCGACGGCCTCGATGCGTGTGTGGTCGGCCCCTGAGTCGTGGGGCGCTTCGCGCCTAATTGCCGACGATGCGCGTGCGTGGCTCCAGCGCCTGATCCAGCCCGGCCGGGTCTTCCATGCCGCGCAGTCGCATCGCCTCGCGCACCTCGCCGCGCAGCACCACCACATTCACGTCGCCGGGCGAAAGCTTCATCGCCTCGCCAACATCCATCCAGGCCTCGCTCAGGCGCTCCTGCTTCATCCGCACATGCCCGCGCATCCGGAACGCCTCCGCATCGCCGGCCGAGAGGATGATGGCGCTGTCGAGATCGTCCCCTGCCTCTTTCCACTGCTTCAGCACCACATGCGCGCGCGCCCGATCCTTGAACAGTTCGCCATCGCCGGACCGCAACTTCAGCGCGTTGGTGAGCGTGACAATCGCCTCGCGCGGCATCCCCGCCATCAGCCAGGCATTGCCCGACTGCGCGAGGTAGATCGCCCGCATTTCGCGGCTTCCGGCATCCGCCGCACTGGACAGCTCCTCCAGTCGCGCAGCCCCCTCAGCCTCTTGTCCAAGCGCGATCAGCGCCAGCGCCGTGCACTGCCGCGCGGCTGGCGGATTGCCGATCGCCTGCCAGTTCAACCCGTCCTGATAGGCGCCTTCCGGATCATGATCGATCTTCTCGATGCACTGTTCCAGCTGCGCCTTGTCCGACTGCGCCAACGCCGGCGCTGCGGTGAACAGGACAAGAAAGACAACAGCAGTCAGGCGCATTGCAGGATCGTTCCGGGCTGGCCCTCAGAGCGCGAGGGCCCTAATCCGTACACCAGAGGACAAGGCAAGATCATGGCCGCACCGCAGCTCTTCGCTTTCGGCTTTGGCTATGTCGCAGCCGAACTCGCCCGAAAACTCGCTAGCGAGGGCTGGACCTGCGCCGGAACCGTGCGCTCAGCCGCCAGCGCCCAGCCGCTCGCCGCCCAGGGCTTCACGCCCCACCTCTGGCCCGGCGCCGACATCGTCCCGCCTGCTGGCGCAGCCTGGCTCATCTCCGTCCCGCCGGATGAGGAGGGCTGCCCCGTTTTCCGCAGCTTCGGCGATCTCGCGCAGACCGCCAGCTGGATCGGCTATCTCTCAACCACAGGCGTCTATGGCGACCTTGCTGGCGGCTGGGCGTTCGAGGAAACGCCCCTCAACCCGCAAAGCCGCGAAGCCGCAAACCGCGCAACCGCCGAAGCGCAATGGATCGCGCTCGGGGCCCGCCTCTTCCGCCTCCCCGGCATCTACGGCCCCGGCCGCTCGGCGATCGAGCGCGTGAAGGAGCCCGGCGCCCGTCGCATCGTGAAGCCTGGCCAGCTCTTCTCCCGCGCGCATGTCGCAGACATCTCCAGCGCCCTCCATCTCTCGATAAACAGTCCCGCCAGCGGCGCCTTCAACATCTGCGACGATGAACCCGCCCCAGCCGACGACGTCCTCACCTATGCCGCCGAACTTCTCGCCATCGCCCCGCCGCCCGCGGTCAAGATCGAAGACGCCAACCTCTCGCCCATGGCCCAGCGCTTCTACGCCGAATGCAAGCGCGTCTCGAACGCGCGGGCGAAGGCAGCGCTTGGCTGGCGGCCGAAGTTTCCGACCTATCGGGAGGGGTTGCGGGATTGCCTCGCGCATGGCGTTGGGGGATGAGTGATCGCTCTTGCCCTTGCATGCCGTCGAATTTGGCCATCTTCAGCAGGCCCGGTGTTGTATTGGCCGCGCCCGGCAGCAATGATCGCGGCGTTGGGGGAGACTGACATGCTTCGTTACAGGCCGAAGGCTCGGAATTGTTCCAAGGGGGGCCATGAATGCGCGGACTTTCTTCGCTAGCCACGCTGACGACTTTGGCGTTCTGCCTATCAGCCTGTTCGCTGTCGGCGCCGACAGCAGCCGGGCCGTCGCTCCCGATGCGGGATGATGGTCAGATCGCACCGCCTCAGAGCACGCCTCCAGCACAACTGTACCCGAGTGCGGCAGGCGACCTGATCGCAGCCACTCAGGTTCGAAGCTCACAGCTGAGTGCCACCTTGACCGAGCTTGAGCGGTGCAAGTTCGTGATCTAGGTCTCACCCGGGAGGCAATCGATCCTCGAGATGTCCTTTGATGTACGCCAGCTGAACCTCGACACATTCTCAGAGTCGAAGAGCGAGAGCATGGCGGGAGAGTTTGTCGCCCACATGTTCTCCTGCTCCGCGGATCATCGCGGGTGCGTGTCGAACACCGGCGCGCGAGCGGATACACTCACCCTCTATTCAACGAACGCCGAAGGTTTCGAACGCGCTCGCGACGCGCTGCGCCGGACGCAGTCGGCGTGTTTGCGAGAACCCGCGTAGGCCCGCACGCCAGGAGGCTCGGACGTCACGCTACTGGGCTCGCCTCCAGGCGCGCCGAGGCAGGACTTGGCTGGCGGCCGGAGTTTCCGACATATCGGGAGGGCGCGCACAATTGTGCTGTCGCAATCGCCGGGCGCTCAACGTGGAAAGTTCGCCCCGCCGCGGCAGCCGCTTTTTTGCCAGGCTGCCAGCCGAGCCGGGGGATCAGGCCAGATAGGGCGAGCAAACCATTTGCGCCGGTATTGGCAAAATCGACCGACAACAATTGCTTATGCTGGACAGATTCCAGGCGCTTAGTCAGCTGTGTCCGACACCCCCGCCAGCCCCAGCACCGTCGAAACCATTCGCTCAATATCACGCGGTCGCGACAGCCGGTGGTCGCCGTCCTTGATCAACGACCACACGACGTCCTTGCTCCGCAGCTTGTCCGCCAGATCAAGCGAATGCGTCCAGGGCACATCGGGATCGAGCCCGCCGTGGAGGATGCGCACGGGCGCATCGATCGCGATCTCGGCATCGAGGACATTCCACTCCCGTCCCTCGGTGATCAGCTCGCGCGTGATCGGATAGCCGGCGGGATCGTAGTCCGACGGCCGGGTCCAGAATCCTTGCTCCATGATCTGGCGGCGCTGACTTTCGTCGAAAGAGGCCCACATCAACTTGTCGGTGAAGTCCGGTGCCGGGGCGAGCAGCACCAGCCCCTTCACCCGCTCTGGCCGCGCCAGCGCGACAAGTATCGCCATCCAGCCGCCCATCGATGATCCGACCAGAACCAGCGGCCCTTCGGTCAGCCGGTCCACCACCGCCAGGGCATCGGAACGCCAGCGGCCTATTGTTCCATGGCCGAACGCACCGCTGCTTTCGCCATGCCCGAGATAGTCGAACCGCACGAAACTCCGCCCGGCCTCGGCGCATGCCACGTGAAGCACCGTCGCCTTCTCGCCCTTCATGTCGGAGTGGAACCCGCCAAGCCACACGACCCCCGTCCTGGCGGGATTACCCATGGTCCGGCGATAGGCGATCCGCGCCCCGCCCGCTTCCAGATAGTTCGGCGCACCGTCGTTCATGACGCCTGTTCTCCCCGGTTTGCGCCGTGCTGAAAAGCGGCTTAGTGGGGCCCATTCGATCGCGCAGCGCGATCGTGCGGGGAATCAGTCCTTGTCGCTCAGCGGCGCAACCATCCTGCAGGTCATTCCGCACCTTGCCGCGGGCGGGGCCGAGCGCACGGCGATCGAGGTGACCGAAGCGCTGACGGCTGCCGGCGCCAGGTCGCTGGTCGCCAGCAAGGGCGGACGCCTCGAAGCCGAACTCGTGCGGGCTGGCGGCGAACTGATCCACATCGAAAACCTGCCCACCAAGAACCCGCTCCTCATCCGCGCCAATGCCAGCCTGCTGGCGAAGCTCGCAGCGGAGCGGAAAGTCGGCCTCATTCATGCGCGCTCCCGCGCGCCGGCCTGGAGCGCGCTCTGGGCGGCGCGGCGGCTGAAGCTGCCATTCGTCACAACCTATCATGGCGTTTACAGCGCCAAGGGCCCGCTCAAGCGGCTCTACAATTCTGTGATGGCGCGCGGCGAGAGGGTGATTGCCAATTCGGATTTCACCGCGGCCCATATCATCGCTGAACATCCCTTTGCCAAGGACCGCATCGTCACCATCCATCGCGGCGTCGACGTCGCCAAATTCTCTCCCGACACAGTGCCCCATATGCGCCGGCAGGCACTCCGCGAGGGGTGGAAGCTGGGCGAACCAGGCGAGGCCGCGACGATCCTCCTCCCCGCCCGCCTCACGGGGTGGAAAGGCCATCGCGAAGCGATCCGCGCCGGCGCCATCCTCAAAGCGCAGGGCGTTGGCGGCTGGCGCATGATCTTCGCCGGCGATGCGCAAGGCCGCGACGGCTACCAGCAGGAGATCGCCTCACTCATCGCGACCAACGGCCTTGACGGCATGGTCGTGATGGTGGGCCATTGCGACGACATGCCTGCCGCCTTCGCCCTCGCCGACATCGTGATCGCGCCCTCGAACCTGCCGGAGGCGTTCGGCAGGGTTGCTGCCGAAGCAGGCGCCATGGGCGTTCCTGCCGTGGGCTCCTCGATCGGCGCGCAGAGCGAAATCATCGTCGATGGCGAAACAGGGTTTATCGTTCCACCCTCCGATCCCGAGGCGCTGGCGGCCTCCATCGGGCGGCTTCTCGCCATGGGCCCCGGCGGCCGCCGCACGATGGGTCAGGCAGCGCTTGCCCGGGTGCGCGAACGTTTCACAACTTCTGCGCTTCAGAAGGCGACGCTGGCGGTCTATGAGAGTCTCCTGGGCCGACCCTGATGACCATGCTCGACACCTTCACACCACCCCCCAACCCCGGCGACACGCTGCGCCGGGTGCTGGTGATCAAGCTCGGTGCGCTGGGCGATTTCATGCAGGCGCTGGGCGCCATGCGCGTCGTCCGGGCAACCCATCCGTCAGCGCGGATTACGTTGCTCACCACTGAGCCATTCGAAGTGTTTGCAAAAGCCTGCCCCTATTTCGACATCGTCGAGGCCGATGGCCGCCCGCGCGACATCAAGGGCCGGACCGACCTGATCCGGCGGCTCCGCGCCGCCAATTACGACATGGTCTACGACTTCCAGAACAATGACCGGACCTCACAGTACTTCGTCGGCCTCACCGGCAAGAAGCCGCTCTGGTCGGGCGCGGCCAAGGGGGCTTCGCACCAGCATGTGAACCCCGAACGCGCCGAAATGCACAATTTCGACAGGCTGGCCGAACAGCTGGTCCATGCCGGCCTCGGCCCCAAGCCGCCGGGCGATCCGACGGGCTGGATCATCGGCCAGGACCTCGCCCCCAGTCTCGACTGGATCCGCCCGGCTTTCCGCGATCCACCACGGTTCCAGCCAGCCTTTTTCGGCCTCAACGGGCCCTATGCCCTGATCATTCCCGGATCGTCAGCCGAACATCCCGAAAAGCGCTGGCCGGTCGAACGCTTCATCGCCCTGTCCAGCTGGTTCGCCAGTCATGGTGTCACCCCGGTCATTCTCGGCGGCAAGGCGGAAGGCGATATCGGCGTCCAGATCCAGCGTAAGGAACCGCGCGCCAAGAGCCTCATCGGGCGAACCGATCTCTTCCAGCTGGCGACCCTGTCCGAGCGCGCACTGCTGGCGATCGGCGGCGATACCGGCCCGATGCACCTTGCCGCCGCCGCCCGCGCTCCCGGTGTCTGCCTGTTCGCCCAGGAATGGAACGATGAGATGGCGCTGGATCTCCACAGCGTCTGGAACCCCAAGACCCGCCTTGGCCGGGCCGCCCCGCGCGGCGGGCCGATGATGCTGCTGATTTCCCCGACCCTGGAGCAGATCGGCGTCGAGGACGTCAAGCGCGCCGCCTGGGGGCTGGGCGTGCTGCCAGCAAGCATGAAGCCCCCACCCCCGGTTGATCCCGAACCGGCGGAATCCGAGAAGGCCCTTGCAGAGGGCCAGAATTCTTGAAAATTGCCGCATTCGCAGGCATATTGACCCGTCCGGCAACCCAGCCCGGACGTCACACAGGAGAACGACCATCGCGCAGCGTCCCCAAGCGGCCCAGTCGCCCAAGAAGGAAGGTCCGCAGATCAACGAGGATATCCGCGCAACGCGCGTCCTCCTGATCGACGAAAAAGGCGAGAAGCAGGGCGAAATGCCGATCGACGCCGCGCTCGATGCGGCCAAGGAGGCCGGGCTCGACCTGGTGATGGTCGCCCCGGACAACGATCCTCCGGTGGTCAAGATCTCCGACTACGGCAAGCAGCGCTTCGCCGAGCAGAAGAAGAAGGCTGAGGCGCGCAAGAAGCAGCGTTCGGCCGATCTCAAGGAGATCAAGCTCCGCCCCAACATCGACAAGCACGATTACGAGGTGAAGGGCCGTTCGATTCGCCGCTTCTTCGAGGAAGGCGACAAGGTGAAGATCACCATGCGCTTCCGCGGCCGCGAGATGGCGCACCAGCATCTTGGCATGGAATTGCTGGCCAAGGTGAAAGCCGAGTTCGCCGACGTCGCCAAGGTGGAATCCGAACCGCGACTCGAAGGCCGGCAAATGGTGATGGTCCTGTCGCCGCGCTGAGCGGACCGACAATTCAGCAGGGTGGAGACGCGCGTGAGGGTCAGGACTGCTGCGGCCATCGTCGCCGCTTGCGTGCTGGGGGCGTGTCAGGCCCAGGAAGCCACACCGGCGGCCGGCCCATCCTCGGGCCAGGCCTCGCTGCAGACGGCGCCCTATGCAGGCGAGGCGGGGACCGGCAACACGCCGGCGCCAGCCCCTGCACCGGCCGCTCCGGCTGCTGATGATGCGCCGCTCGCGGCGATCGCAACCCAGTTCGATCCGGCGCGCCAGCATTTTGTCTGGGTGCTGCCGCCCGGCATTCACGGCATCGGTCCCTGGGACCTCAACGCTGTGATCAAGCTGCGCGGCGAGCCGAAATTCGAGACGACGCTGCCGCTGAAGGCCGAAATCGCAACCGCCGGTGCGCGCCCTGAGTATCCGCCCGGCTACGAGATCGTCCGCCTCACCGACGCGGGTGGCTGGGCTGCACGCACGGCGGAAATCGACAAGGTGATCCAGGATCTCGTCGCCGAGCATGGCCGCGGCCATGGCGAACTCGAAATGATCAGCCAGCTTCACGTCCGCGTCGATCCGGCCTACCGCGACCGTCACTGCGCAGCCAGCTCAACACCAGACATCCGCATCTACATGGAAGAGGCTGGCCAGGACCTAATAAGTCTCAACCATCCCAGCATAAGCGCGATGATCGCGGAGGTTGTGCGACAGGCCTGCGCCTAACCGCACCTTCACTTGCCGGCGGCGTGCCACAGACTACTCTCACGGCCATGAAAACCTTGCTCGTCGCCCTGCTCGCCGGAACCGCGCTGATGGCGTGCACGCCCGCATCCGAACCCGCGCCGGAAACACCGGCGGCGGAACCCTCTGCCGCCGCTCCGACCGAGCCGCAACCGCTGCCGCAGCCCCCGCCGGCGGACCCGGCCGGCGCCGACACCTGCGGCGCTGCGCAGTATGCGGCGCTGGTCGGCAAGCCGATCGCCGATCCGGGCGTCCCGCCCGAAGGCCCCAATGTCCGCTACATTCGCCCGAACACGCAGGTGACGATGGATTATCGCGCCGATCGGCTGAACGTGGACATTGACGCCGCCGACGTCATTACCGGCTTCCGCTGCACCTGACCTGCTCGAAGGAGCGACGGCATGAAGGTCGCTGCGCATCACCAGGAGGTGCTACTGAGCGCTGCCGACTCGAGACGGGCGCTGTAACCAATTGCCCTGCTCGCGCGAACCTACCCCAACACGCCGGAAGAACCGGCATCAGGGGAGCACGCCATGAGAAAACTGATCGTTGCGCTGGCGCTGGCGCTGGGACCTGTCGGCGCCGCAGCCCTGCCGGCCCTTGCCCAGCTGCCGGCCGGCACGGAACTGGGGCCCACGATCGGTGCAAAGGCGCCCGACATCTCGGTTGTCGACACGTCGGGCAAGCCGCACGGGCTGAAATCCGTAACCGGCGCAAAGGGCGCAACGCTGGTCTTCGTCCGTTCGGCCGACTGGTGCCCGTTCTGCAAGCTGCAGCTCAACACTCTGAACAAGATCGCCGGCGAACTCGACGCCATGGGCTGGCCGATGACGGCGATCTCCTACGATTCGACCCAGATCCTCGATACCTTCTCGAAGTCCGGCGGCATCACCTACGACCTCATGTCCGACCCGGGTTCGAAGACGATCGACGCGTTCGGCCTGCGCAATGAGGCGATGAACGGCAAGACGCGGTTCGAGGGCATTCCCCACCCCATCATCCTCTTCGTCGCCGCCGACGGCACGGTGAAGGCAAAGCTCTACGAAGAGGCCTACCAGAAGCGCCCGCCGAACGAGGTGGTGCTGGAGGCGGCGCGGAAGCTGAAGTAGGCAGCGCCAGGGTGATCGCTTCGGGTTAATGGCGGCATCGGTTTTTGTTGGGCGTGCGTTGGCGGCCGAACGCTGATTCATGGGAGGCTTCGTTCGAACGAGGCTCCACATGTCGCTGCAACCCCCGTCC
>Ga0172373_10000087_pt1 | contig 128305 bp, 123 predicted proteins | sample Lak10m_2_FD_114546 | JGI IMG/M metagenome (GOLD analysis project Ga0172373, IMG submission 114546) | Freshwater microbial communities from Kabuno Bay, South-Kivu, Congo - kab_092012_10m | ecosystem: Environmental > Aquatic > Freshwater > Lake | place: Democratic Republic of the Congo...
CAAAGAATTTAAGAGGTCTCTTGGCTGTTATCCGTGGATCTAATTGACGCACAGATCCCGCAGCCGCATTACGAGGATTTGCGAAAAGGGGATGTTTTTGCGCTTCCCGTTCCTGATTCATCGCAACAAAATCCTCATGACGCATATAAACTTCACCCCGAATTTCTGTGATATCCGGAAAGTCTTTTGCCTCAATCTGAGCAGGAATATCCTTCAGCGTTTTTAAGTTAGCGGTAATATCTTCACCCTCTTGCCCATCTCCTCGTGTTGCCCCTAAGGCAAAGCGCCCGTTTTTATACTCAAGAGTTGCTGACAACCCGTCAATTTTCGGCTCTGCGACAAGCTCAATAGAGGTTTCAGAAGGAATATTCAAAAATCGCCGAACGCGGTCCATAAAATCATGAACGTCCTGATCGTCAAAGCCATTATCGAGAGAAAGCATCTCTTTACGGTGTTGAACTTTTTTGAAAGGCCCTAAGAGAGGGGCACCAACGCGCAGACTTGGACTATCTTCCCGAATAAGGCGAGGAAATTGCTTTTCAATGGCTTCATTACGCAAGCGTAAAGCATCGTACTCCGCATCGCTTATTTCTGGCTGATCTTCAAGATAGTACAGCCGATCATGATAAGCGATGAGTTCCGCCAGACGGCGAAGTTCTTCTTTAGCTTCTTCTTCTGTAAGCTTCGTTACGGATTTATCCATTTTTTCTAACCTTTAGGCTCATTGCCAAAGTATATAAACTTAGGATGCCATTAACAATCTAACATTTCCTCCTTTCTGTGTTAAACTGCCCACAGAAAGGAGGGCTCATGTGGGCCGATGTCATTGACTTGCGCGATTTTTATGCAACGCGCCTGGGGCACGTCGCCCGGCGCATGATTCGCCGCAGGATTCGTGAGTTTTGGCCTGATGTAAAAGGGAAACACGTGATGGCTCTTGGCTACCCGACTCCTTATTTAAGATATTACCGAGAAGAAGCAAAGCGTTTAGTCGCTTTAATGCCTGCCGAGCAAGGAGCCCTTTCTTGGTCTCACACGACCCCCAACATAGCTGTATTAACCGAAGAAACTCTCCTGCCTCTCCCAGATAAATCCGTTGATTTTGCGCTTATTGTTCATGCTCTTGAATTTACGTCTCACCCTCGTGAAATGATCCGAGAGGTCTGGCGCGTTCTAGCAGATGGGGGACGCCTCTTGATCATTGTTCCCAACCGAACAGGCCTTTGGGCACGCAAAGATAAAACCCCTTTTGCACAAGGCCATAGCTATAGTTTGACCCACCTCACACAATTCCTCGAAGAAAACACCTTCACTCCTCTTCGGGTAGAACACGCTCTTTACATCCCCCCTTTTCAATCACGAGTTTTCTTAAGTACCGCTACCGCATGGGAAAAAATGGGACATCAATGGTTCCGGAATTTTTCAGGGGTTCTTCTCCTTGAAGCCTCAAAACAAGTCTATGCAGGAAGCATGGTCAAAGACCTAGCTTGGGAGAAAAAATTGCAGCTTTCTAAAAAACTGGTTGTTCCGCTAAACAACCAGGTGTAGGTTATTTAAAAGCTTAGCAGTTTTACTTTAGCCTTACAACTAATTGATCTACATAAATAATTTTTCTGACTAACACATGAGGATTTTGATGCGGTTGTCTTTTTTTACTTCTTACGTTGCCAGCTTCTTTTTAGTTCTTACTTTACTTATGGCCGTCGATGCAACAGCTGTAAGATATAATGAAAGAGGAGAGCCCATCGCAGACGACTTAGATGGCAAGGGTTCTCGACCTATCGCTCGACCCAACTCACCTGTCAGGAATCAACAACAGAGTGTCCCCGATCAATCTGGAGCTGGAGCCGCAGCGGCCGCGGCAGGGGCGTCTCTCCTTCAGGTAAGGAATGACCAAGATGATGAAAAGGCGCCAGCTGCTCCCCTTGGCCAGATGGCCTTGCTGGAATATCAGTTAAAAAAAAATAAAGAAGATAGAAAGGCCTTCTATCAGCTTGAGGGAATAATAGAAGACCAAAATAAGGATGCGATAAAAAGGTTAGAGGCTGAATTTCTTTTGCACAAATTTCAAGTTCTACCCGTGAGAGGTTATAGTATCCTTATACTGGCTGAGCGCGATACAATTCCTGCTGAGATGCGCGCCCAAGCAAGATTATATAGAGTTCGTTTGATATGCCTACAGCTGCTGAACACAAAAGACGACGCAATTGACAGGCATATAACTCAAGTAAGTCAGGACACGACACTCCCTCAAGTGATACGGGATGAGGCTGACTTCTTCCTCGCAGCGCTGGAGGTGATTGATGAAAAACATACAGGGAAGACCTTTTCGTTTCTCACTCAAGTTAGCAAAAATAAAGAACTGCCGCAATGGATGCGGGATGCGGCTAACTTCTTCAGAGGAATGATGTGCGCTTTGAATACGGATGACTTTTACCACGGAAAGATGATGCGCCCTAAAAATGAAGATATCTGCATAGATGATGAAGAAGGTTTCAAGCTCCTCGCTGACGCCAGTGAAAATAATAAACTCTCCCTAGTGATGCAGGATCATGCTGAATTCTTAATGGGCATGATGCGTGCTCATAAGCGAACCAAGGCCATAGATACTAGAAAAGCTTCCATGCTCCTCGCTAAAGCCAGTAAAGACAGCATACTCTTCCGATGGATGCGAGATGAGAATGACACACTCCTCAAATGGATGCGAGACGAGGCTAACCTCTTCATAGGCATACTGCAGGCGGAGGATCGAGAAATCGCTAAGAATAGACAATAGGTAGATGCCGCAGAAGCTTTCAGACTTCTCACTGACGCTGCCGAAAATGACGAAACTAACAATGGATGAGATAGAAATTTATCACTTTTTACTTGAATATTATAAATGGTTAATCTACACAAATAATAGCTTCGATTAACCAATGATAATTTTGATGCGGTTGTCTTTTTTTACTTTTTATGTTGCCAGCTCCTTTTTAGTTTTTAATTTACTTATGGCCTTCGATGCAACGGCTGTAAGATATAATGCAAAGGGAGAGCCCCTTGCAGAAGACTCGGAGAGCAAGGAGAATGGCTCCCGACTCATCACTCGATCCAGCTCACCTGCCAGGAATCAACAACAGAGTCTTCCCGATCCATCTGGATCCGGAGCGGCAGCCGCCGCAGCAGGAGCGCATCTTCTTCAGGTAAGAAATGACCAAGATGACGAGAAGGCGCCAGCTGCGCCTCGTTTCACGTTTTCTAAAGAGTGCGCCGCTCTCCAACATTCCCCTTTTTACAACCTTCCCACCCCTTTGTTTGAAGGAATACTTCTCTCATATCTTCCTCACACCACAGATCTTCCCCTAGTGTGTCAAAAATTCAGGTCGGCTTTTAAAAGCGAGCGTCATTGGAGGGCATTTATAAGTGATTCTGGATTAACCCCTCGATATGATAAATTAAGAGGTCTCAATCCCGGTCTTACAGCCTTTAGATTTTGCTCTATAGCGTGTCCTAATGAGTGGAACGCCCAGATGGCCTTTCTGGAATACCAGTTGAAGAGAAATCAACAGAATGGAAAGGCCATCTCTCGACTTGTGGAGATAAGGGACAACCAAAATAAAAGTGTGTTCCAGCAATTAGAAGCTGAATTTCTTTTGCAAAAATTTAGAGTTCTCCTCGAGGGCAGTTGGGAAGTCCTTATGCGGGCTGAGCACCATCGCGTTCCTCTTAAGGTGCTCGCCCAAGCAAGGCTATATAGAGCTCGTCTTTTATGTTGGGGACAGACAGAGAATGTAGACCCCCATCTTATCGACCGTTTGACGCAAGTAAGTCAGAACAACAAGCTGCCTCAAGGAATGCGTGATTTAGCTAACTACTATAGAGGTGTACTGCGCGTTTGGGATCAAACAGATGTGAATGAAGCCTTTAAGCTCCTCACTGACGCCAGTGAAAATGAGAATCTCCCCCCATCAATCCGGAGTGAGGCTAACTTCTTTAGAGGTTTGATGCTCTTTAACAGAGAAGGCGCCGCCAATGGTCGGGAAGCTTTCAGGCTCTTCACTGACGCCAGTGAAAACGATGATCTCCCCCAATTCATACGGGATATGGCTAACCTCTTGAGAGGTGCGCTATGCGCTCAAAAGCGAACCGAAGCCATAGATGATGGAAAAGCTCTCAGGCTCCTTACTACAGCCAGCGAAAATGAGGACCTTCCCCAAGATCTAAGAGATGTTGCTGACTACTGCACAGGTTTGATGCTCGCTGACAATCGAACCGAAGGCATAGATGATGAAGAAGCTTTCAGACTCCTCACTGACGTAAGCAGAAATGAGCGCCTCCCCCAATGGATGAGGAATCAGACTAACTATTTCAGAGTTGTGTTTCACCTTCAATATTTAGCCGGCGCCTTAGATAATGAAGAAGCTTTTAAGATCCTCACTAACACCAGCAGAAATAAGGTTTTCTCCATATGGGTGCGCGCTGAGGCTAACTACTATAGAGGTATGATGCGCGCTCAACATCGAACCGAAGCCATAGATGATGGAGAAGCCTTTGGGCTCCTCACTGACGCCAGCGCAAATAGGCTCCTCCCCTTAAAGATGCGAGATGAAGCTACTTGTTACAGAGCTGTGATGCGCGCTGAACATCGAACAGGTATGATGCATGACCTAGAAGCCTTTCGGGATCTCACTGACGCGAGTAGAAATGAGAACCTCGCCCAATCAATCCGGGATGAGGCTAACTTCTTCAGAGGTATGATGCGCTCCCAAAATCGAACAGATGCAATAGATGACGCAGAAGCCTTGAGGCTCCTCACTGACGCCAGCAGAAATGAGTACCTCTCTAAACGGATACGGGATGAGGCTAATGTCTTAAGAGCTAAGATGGTGGCAGACGAACGAACAAAGGCTATGACGGCTGCCGAACTTTTAACTGACCTTATAGCCAAACTCAAGGAGAGTGGCACTGGGCAGCAACGGGGCTTTTAGAAAAGGTGAAGGCCGGAAAATAATTTACTGCTCCTTCATAAAAAAACCATTTCTAAATTGATTATTAAGATTCTCAAGGGTACCATTTTTTGGAAAAAAAGGATCTTAAAATGACATCTCGTTTTTTGGATGAAGACCATGAATTGGCCCATCTTGAATTCACTCCCGGTCAACCTGGGGGATCGCAAGCCGTCAATCTTCCCATTCTGCAGGGAACCTTGGGTCCTTCTGTTTTAGATATCCGCCAGCTTTACAATGAAACGAACTGTTTCACTTATGATCCAGGTTACACGTCAACCGCAAGCTGTGAATCTAAAATTACTTTTATTGATGGAGAAAAAGGAATTTTATTACACCGTGGCTATCCCATTGAAGAACTCGCAGAAAAAAGCACTTTTTTAGAAGTAGCATATCTTCTTATGGAGGGAGAGCTTCCCACTCAAAAAGAGTATCATCCTTTTGAACAAAGTATCACGCTCCATAGTATGATTCACGAACAACTTCGAAATTTTTATAGTGGATTCCGCCGAGATGCCCACCCTATGGCTATTATGGTGGGCGTTGTGGGAGCTCTGTCTGCTTTTTACCATGACAGCCTTGATATTCATGACCCTCAACAGCGGATGATCGCGTCTCACCGTCTCATTGCGAAGATGCCCACCATTGCAGCTATGGCCTATAAGTATTCTATGGGACAACCTTTTATGTATCCCCAAAATCATTTGGGATATGCAGAAAACTTTCTTCATATGCTGTTTTCAACACCGACAGCTCCTTATACAGTTAACCCTATTGTTGCAAAGGCTTTAGACAAAATTCTTATCCTTCATGCCGATCACGAACAAAATGCTTCCACTTCCACAGTGCGCCTTGCGGGGTCAAGTGGGGCTAATCCTTTTGCTTGTATGGCAGCAGGCATCGCCTGTCTCTGGGGACCTGCGCATGGAGGTGCCAACGAGGCTGTCTTAAATATGCTTAAAGAAATCGGCCATAAAGATCGGATTCCTGAGTTTATCAAACGAGCAAAGGATAAGGATAACTCCTTCCGTCTCATGGGTTTTGGGCATCGGGTGTATAAACATTATGATCCTCGCGCCACCGTTTTAAGGAAAGCCTGCCACGAGGTCTTGGGAGAACTTGGCCATCAACACGATCCTCTTTTAGAATTGGCTCAAGAGTTGGAAAAAATTGCACTTGAAGATCCTTATTTTATTGAAAAAAAGCTTTATCCGAACGTAGACTTTTATTCAGGAATTATTTTTCAAGCTATGGGAATTCCCACATCCATGTTTACTGTTATTTTTGCCGTTGCGCGAACGGTTGGTTGGATTGCTCAATGGATGGAAATGATTGAAGATCCTTCCCAAAAAATAGGCCGCCCACGCCAATTGTATACAGGGTATCCGTTGCGGCATTATTCCCCTTTATCTGAACGGAAATCTTAAATCGATGAGATCTTGTTTTCTCATTCCAGCTTATGAGCCAAACCAACATTTGCTTTTAGTATTACAAGAGCTCATAGAGAAGACCGATGGGCCTATTTTTGTTGTCGATGATGGGAGCACAGATACATCCGTCTTTCAGGACCCGCTTTTTTCGAATTCCCGCATTACCCCTTTAAAACATGCCTCAAATTTGGGCAAAGGCGCCGCCCTCAAAACAGCTTTTAACGCCATCCTTGTCCGTTACCCCCATCTAGAAGGATGTGTCACCCTCGATGCAGATGGCCAGCACTCTGTAAATGATGCCATTACTATCTCCCAGGCCATGAGCCAAAGTCATGACTTAATCCTGGGAGTCAGAAATTTTAGTTTTGGAGATACGAGTATCCCTCTGAAATCTCGAATTGGAAACTTGTTAACACGCTCTATCTGGCGCCTCCTCACAGGAAACAAGGTCACAGACACACAAACGGGATTGCGCGGAATTCCTGCGCGCTTGATGAAAGAATGCCTCCATATCGGTGCGAATCGGTATGAATTTGAAATGGAGATGCTTTTAAAAGCCCAAAAAATAGGAATCCCTGTCCAAGAGATTCCCATAAAAACAATTTACATAGATAATAACAGGGAAAGCCATTTTAATCCCCTGTTTGATTCTTTGAAAATTTACTTTGTTATTTTTAGATTTTTTGCGTCTTCCTTATTTTCATGCCTTGTGGATTACCTAGCCTTTTCGATCTTCATTATTTTCTTTTCATTTTCTGTTAGTTTATCATTTATTTTAGGGCGTTTAATATCCGGCTTTGTGAATTATAACATCAACAAAACAGCCGTTTTTGGCCTAAAAAAGGCGACCAAAACAAACTTCCTCAAATATTCTTTTCTTTTTACTCTTAATATCTATTTAGGATTTGTTTTTATAAGATATATAGATCTTTGTGGATATAATGCGTTCTTCTCAAAGCTCGTTGTGGAAAGCGTTCTTTTTTTCTTTAATTTTTTCCTCCAAAGAGAATGGGTTTTCAAAAGAGAAGCGCCCACCTCTTAAGTCTATGGTTTATCTCCTGACACCTGTTCAACAGGGATATATTGAACTTTACAGCCTTTCCCGTCGGACTCAATAAGAAGTGAATCTCCATCATCAACCACCGTAATCGGACCTTTATAATATTGGTCCATATTTTTAGTAAACCGGGCTTTATCTTCTGCCGTATTAAAGATAGCTGGGACAAGATGCGTTAAAAATAAGTTTTTAACCTTTTCTTTCTCCGCCATTTTTGCAAGCGCGTACGTTCCTGAATGATAATTTTCCAAGTCTTCTGTAATGCTGATGTCCGTTTCTTTTATGGCCTCAGAAACGCCTTTTTGCTCTTTAAATTTAGAAATGCTCTCTTCAACGATAGCATCGCTTAACGCCTCGTTAATAAGCACATCCGCATTTTTTGAAGCCGCTGCAAGTGTTCCAACAACTTTGGTGTCCCCACTAATGACAATATGACACTCTTTATACTTTAAAGAGTAACCAACGGCAGGATAAACAGGAGCATGATCAACAATAAATGCTGAAAGGTCTATGTTGCCTTTTTTATAAACTTCCGTGGGAGTTTGTGTTTGTTCGACAAGTTTTGGAACCCCTCCCCCAATGCTTAAATCTAAAACGTTGTCGCTATTAATCCCGCGATAAAGGTTATCAAGGCTATAGGCTTGGTTAAGACCCGTCACAACTTGCTCGACACCATAAGGACCATAGACCAGGAAAGGAGTTTTCCGTCCATCCTTCCACGTGTTGTTGATGAGAGCCGCAAGCCCTGCCATATGATCAGAATGCCAATGGGTCATAAAGGCTTTATCAATGGCAGTATAAGGCAGACCGAGCGCAGCTAAAGTTTGACTCGTCCCTTCACCTGCATCAATAACAAAAAAATCATCTTTCGTCAGAATTGCCAGACACGCCGGTTTTCGAATAGACTGCATCGTCAGCTGAGGATTGCCAGTTCCACAGAAATAAATTCGCAATTTATCATCTTTGAGCAAAGACGTATCGATTTTTGCCTCATATTCCTGACTCATAATCGGATGTGTGGATTGCACTGCAGCGTTAGCAAGCTCTAAGGCACTGAAGAGTCCTAAAGACACTGTAAGAAAAGCCAATGAAATAGACATTTTTTCCTCTTTCGTAGTCTGTCTTAGGATACCTCAATGAATTTTAAAAATTCATTAATGAATATCTTTCTTCTTTCTCCAGACGCGCCGAAAGATAATGAGCTCAATGGATTAGGAGTGTATTCATAAATTTTTAACTCTATGTATGGTATAAAATTCTAGTAATTATTTCTTCAAACTGAACGAGGCCTTTCATGAATATCACAGATTCTCAATTTAAGGATATGATTCATAAAATCTTCTATGACCTTTTAAATGATAAAAATTTTGATCTTCTAAAGCAATTTTATGCGGAAGACGCAGTGTCTTATGACGGCACTCAAAAATTCATAGGACGAGAAGCACTTAAGAAAAACATTCTAGAAAGAAGTAAAGCTGTCCCTGACTTTAAATATGTTGTGGACGACATCATCATACAAGAAAACAAAGCTGCTATTAGGTGGCATGCAACAGGTAAAGCTATTCTCAATTTTGGTGGATTTAAGGCAGGAGAAACGACAAATTATTGGGGCCTTAGTATCTGTGAAATTAAGGATGGGGTGATGATCAAAAATTGGGAAACAAGTTCAGTAGCAGACGCTCCTTTTCAGGACTAAAGTGACCTAATATCAAAAACGAGATCATAGATTCTGGTGTCATTCCCACACAGGCGGGAATGACACTTAAGATTTTTGGAAGGTTTGAGTTTTTTGGCGTCTATCTTGCTTTTTCTAGCATTTCTAACCATGCATCAAAGCTTTCAAGCGCTTCTCTGTTTCCTTCCCTTACCAGTCTTGAGCGTGTAACATAATTTATAACCGCAAAGTCAGACCCCGTTAACATTGACCCCTTCAACTGTTTTCTTATGAGTTTATCGGAAACATGGATATGATCGTCTCCGAACTGCACAAATAACTCTGTCACTTCCTGGCGATATCCTGCCGTTTCCTTATAATATTCAGGGGTATGCCGGTACTCTGGGGGATGATGACTATAGTCCTCATCCACAATGCTGTTTATCCTCTGTAATGCTTCCTGCGATAGGCTAAGAGGTGCCCTTGAACAGGAATTGGCCGCATCCTTATTGTTGCTAGGATTGTTAGGGTTGAGAGGTTGGGAAGAAGATACACTTGTTGTCGGCAAGCTTTTATCTAAGGGTGCATCTCCAGTGGGGGCAGCACTAGATGCAGCAGGCACTTTTAAAGACGGACCAGCTGCAGGATGATCCTTTTGTTTAATCGGAATATTTTGATTGTTACTATTCTCATTGTTATTTTTATGATCCTTCTGGTCCATAGCGTGGACAGAATAAGTAGACAAAAGAACGATGGCTCCACTTAAAAAAGTGAGTCTTTTACAGTTTTTCAGCATAACTTCTCCTAATAGAAATATAACTTTTAAGAGTACGTCACGTAATATAGGTACTATACTATTGTCAAGTAATTTTTTGATACTCTCGACTTCTTACATTTTCTCCATCAACCGCCGCGCCGCTGCGCGCGCTTCGTCAGTAATATCCTGACCCGCTAACATGCGCGCAACTTCTTCACAGCGTTCGTCTTGATGGAGGGCCTTCACATGGGTCGTCGTCCCTTCTTGGGTGACGACTTTCAAAACAACCATATGCTGAACGCCTTGAGACGCAATTTGAGGCGAGTGGGTAATCGTCAAAATTTGACTCTTTTGGGCCAGTTTTTTAAGCCGTTCTCCCATGGCAGAGGCTACGGCTCCCCCCGTCCCACTTTCAATTTCATCAAAAATAAGAGTCGGAATCCTTTCTGCTGTCGTAAGAACCACCTTAAGCGCTAACATCAAACGGGAAAGTTCACCTCCCGACGCAACTGCCGAAAGAGGACCTTCAGGCATCCCTGGATTTGTTTGGATATAAAATTCTACGCGATCCAACCCCCTTTCATTTCCCGTCTCTTCTGAAAGCTCTTCAAAATGAATCCGCAACCTCACATGCGGAAGCTTCAGAGGAATCAGCTCTTCCATGATTGCGGTCTCCAGAACATGAGCCGCTGTACGTCTTAGAGAGGAGAGGTCGCGGGCCTTTTCACCATAAATACGTCTTGCCTCTTTAAAAGAGTTCTCAAGCGCATGAAGGTGGTCGTCTCCGTGATCAAGAGTCGAGAGTTCTTGCTTAAATGCCGCAAGTTGACTCAGTAAATCTTCCGCCTGATATTTACGAGACAAGGCTCTTAATGCATGGAGGCGATTTTCAAGTGCCTCAAGACTCGAAGAACTCCCTTCCACCTCTCTTTTCAAATCTTTCATACCTTCCAAAACCTCTTGCACCTCAAGCATCGCTCTGTCTGAAGCATCAATAAGCGGGGCGATCTTTTCTGGAAGAAGGTCTTGAATACGGCCGAGGGCCTTATGAGAAAGAGAGAGTCCTGACATAAGAGGAGCAAGAGCTTGATCAACAACAAGAAGGGCTTCTGCAAGCTTTGCCCGATGAGAAATCAGAACTCGCTCTGCCTCTAACTCTTTCTCCTCTTCTGGTCGAGGAGCTGCTTTTTCAAGCTCTTCCACAGCAAAGCGGAGAAAAGTTTGGCGTTCAACGGACTTCGCGAGGGCATTTTGAAAATCTATCAGAGCCTGATGGGCTGTTTTATAAGTACTAAACGCCTCTTCAACAGGTTTTCGATCGATCTTACCAAAGGCATCCAGGGCAGAAAGATGGGATTTTGGGTCAAGCAAACGATCAAACTGACCATGAATCTCCACAAGCTGTTGGCCCAAGCGACGCATCAAGGTTTGAGTGATCAGCTGGTCATTTAGAAAACACTTGCTTCTTCCATCACTCTCTAAAACACGACGAAAAATAAGTTCATTCTCTTCATAAGAAATTCCTTGATCTTTAATCTCTTGCCAGAGCGGGTGAATATGAGAAAGACGAAAAACTGCTGTGACTTGAGCTTGCTGTGCTCCTTTCCGCAAAAGGCGAGCTTCGGACCTCTCTCCCAAAGCAAGCCCTAAGGCATCGAGAAGAATGGACTTCCCGGCCCCTGTTTCTCCTGTTAAAACACAAAGCCCCATCGCAAATTCAAGGTGGAGTTCATCAATAAGAACAATGTTGCGGATGGAAAGGCTCTCGAGCATAAATCCTATCCTCACTTAAAAGCTAATATTAAATTACCGAACCAATCGTGTAACCCAAGAACCATCGTCCATCTTAATCCATTCTGGTCGCAAATCTTCACCTCTGAGAAGGAGATAAGTATCACCGTACCATTCATTGCCTGGGAAATTATGGCCGAGAACAGCAGCAACTGTTTGTGCTTCCTTCGTAAGCCCTACAGCAAGGTAGCACTCTACAAGACGGTGAAGAGCTTCAGGAACGTGCGTTGTTCTTTGATAGGCGTCAACAACTGTCTGAAAACGATTAATAGCGGCAATATAGAGTTCCCGTTTCATATAATAACGACCTACCTGCATCTCCTTACCTGCCAAGTGGTCATAAACGAGATCCATTTTAAACCGAGCATCTCGCCCATATTTCGTTTCAGGAAACTTCTTTACAACTATCGCAAGCGCTTGAAGAGCCTCATGCGTATTCCGTTGGTCTCGTGTAACAGCCATAATGCGATCATAATAGCAAAGAGCCCTTAAATAATACGCATAATCAATACTCTTATGCCCAGGATGCAGTTGGATAAAGGCATCTAATGTAGCAATAGCTTTATCATATTCTCCTTTGAGATAGTTTGTATAAGCTGCCATCAACTGCCCTTGAGTCGCCCATTCTGAATAGGGGTGTTGACGTTCTACTTCATCAAAAGATTCTGCAGCTTCTTTATACTCTCCCCTCAGAAGATCGTTATAGCCCTGCATGTAAAGATCATTCGCTGGACGCTCAACATACGGTTTTTCCGTCTCACTGCAAGCAGCAACAACAAACAAGGCACATACGCTTGTGATTTTTATCAGATGTTTTGTCATCTCTTCATCCTTTACCATCTCTTTTCTTGCTTATAAAGCTTTTGTGTCGTCACAGCAATGGGGAGTCGTATACTTTTAAAGTGAAATAAGGAATATTGAGAAAGATATATTAAGCCAAGAGCTTAGTGCATAGGCTCATAATGAAGTTTCGCCAGGAATAATCCCTCCTACGCGATGAATGAGAACGCGTGGAGGGGTGAAGAAGTCATAATCCTTTAGCGTTTTGGAGAAGCTTTCTGTAAAATATTAGTTTTCAGCTCAGGAGCGACATCAGCCAGGTTATCCCATACCAATCCTAAACCTCCTTGTACCTCTGAAAGCAAATCGGAATCTCCAAATCTTCTTTCGAAGTCGGCTACTCCATCCTTGAGAAAAGCTACAAATACATCTTCTACTTTCTCGGGTATAATCGCACACGCAACGGCAAATCTTTGCTTGGGAGAGAGAGCGGACCAGCTCTCGAACTGGCTGACCTCTTCTCCAAAATCAAACATGAAGTTTAAGGATCTCGGTGACCATGTGTGTGCTATGTAAGGCGCGATTACACCTGCATAGGCAGGATTTACAGCCGGAGCCTTTTTAGGTAGAGCAGCTCTCTGCTCTGGGAGATCGCCCTCCATTGCCTGAAGTTGCGTAGCACTTGAAAGAAGAAGAAGAGATAAGAGTAAAATATTTTTCATAAAAAATTCCTTCTAAAAGTTAAGAATAAAATAAGACTAAACTCTAAAATAATAACTTATCCTAAAAATGCAAGAAAAATAACAATGTTAAATGTAAAGAAGAAGAAATTTCGTGAGAAAACTGTTAATCATAGGCTTCTTTGCGGTGAGCGACGCGAACAATCAAAATAACAAACTCGCTATCTTCAATTTTGCAGATGATCCGATAATCGCCGACGCGATAACGCCAAAAGTCGGCGTAATTACCCGAAAGCATCTTGCCTAAAAGCCGAGGATTATGCGCTGACAAGAGCTTTTCTCTCAAAAATTTTTGGATCTGACGTTGCTCCTGTTTATCGAGCTTTTCAAAATGCTTTTGAGCAACCTTATTAAAACGAACAGACCACTTAGTGTCTGTTGTCATGTAGGCCTAGTTTTTGTTCTAGTTCTTCAAGAGAGACGCTTTTTTCACCGCTTTTTAAATAGTCTTCATAGCTGGCGACCGCGAGAAGATAGTCTTCTTGATCTTCAAGAAATTCTTCAACAGCGCGCTTTATATAATAGCTTTTTGTGCGATGGGTTTCTTTCGCCAATTGAGTAAGTTTTTCTTCTATTTTCGGAGGGAATCTTACAGTCATCATGATACATCTCCTTTATCCCCTTCTTTTAATGTATTACATTTATACCAAAATATCAAGATTTTGGTTCATTAGCTCTTATTTTGTATCTACAGTCCAGGCTGTAGGATCAGCAAAAAGGGCAAGAAGAAGTTTGTGATGCAATCCATGGCCTGTGCGAACGCCATGAAATTTACCTAGAATAAGACCACCGGCTAAATGCAGATCTCCCAGCGCATCGAGAACCTTATGACGCACGCACTCATCATTATAACGCAGGCCATTTTCATTGAGGACTTTCGTTCCCTCGTAAACGACGGTGTTTTCAAGAGACGCACCTTTTGCAAGACCCATAGCCCATACTTTTTCAGCATCTTCTAAAAGACCGAAGGTACGCGCAGAAGCCACATCTTCTGCAAAATCATCTTCCATAGGGCGAAATATCTGATGCTGGGGAGCAAGATCTGTTCTCCCCGCAAAATCAAACTCTACTTCAAGTTCATAAGAAGGAGCTGGAGAAAGAGAGGCTTTTCGATCTCCCTCCTCAACGGTTACTGTTTTTAATACACGAATCACGCGACGGGGAAGATTTTGATCTTTTATGCCTGCTTCTTTAAGGAGAGTCGTAAAAGGCTCCGCACTGCCATCCATGATGGGAAGTTCGGGTCCATTGATCTCAACACGAATATTATCAATCCCTTGAGCTGCGAGAGCCGCCATAAGATGTTCAACTGTTGAAATCGTAACTCCTTGCGCATTCCCAATTGTTGTACAAAAGCGCGTATCAACAACAGTTCTCCAAGAGGCTTTAACTTCAACTCCTCCTAAATCAGTACGGACAAAGGTTATGCCACTTCCCAAAGGAGCCGGGTGAAGCGTGAGAACGGCAGGAGCTCCGGAATGCACGCCTATTCCTTCACAAGAAACGACGGACACTATTGTTTTCTGATAATGGACAACCTGCTGCCGAAGATTTGGCACCGCAGGGTGCAAGTGGGGGTAAACTTTTTGAACAGCAACAGAATGAAGGCCAGCCACCGTGTTATCCTTTATCGGTTATTTTTCTATTTTTAAGAATAAATCAGCTTTAAGAAAGAAACAAATCACTCATTATGACGGATTGTTACAGAGCTAAAACCTTCGTAAGAATCTTGTCTCCTAGCATGGCTACAAATAGAAGAAAGAGATAGAAAATGGAAAAAAGAAAAAGACGCCACCCTTCTTTAGGATCAGAGGAAACTTGGAGTCTAAAGCCGAGTCCTATGAAAAGAAAACCCAACACAAAAGCAACAGCACCATAGAGAAAACCTAGCTCTCCCAAAAAAACGGGCGATATACTCAGAGCCGCCAAAGCGATAATGTAAATTAGAATATGATTTTTGGTGGTTTTAACGCCTGCCACTACCGGAAGCATCGGAATTTTTGCTCGTTTATAGTCGTCGTTTTGATAAAGGGCTAAAGCCCAAAAATGAGGAGGCGTCCACAAGAAAATAATCCCAAATAAAATCCAAGGAAGAAGCGTCGTTTCGTTCATAACCGCTGCCCACCCAATAAGAGGAGGAAGAGCTCCTGCTGCCCCTCCAATCACAATGTTTTGAGGCGTTCTTCGCTTTAAGCTCATCGTATAGACAAGGGTATAAAACAAAATCGCACTTGCTAAATAAAAAGCTGAAAGAGTGTTTATCAAAATGGCCATCAAAAAGACGGAGCCCCCAGCGAGGACAAGGGCGAATATCAGCGCATGATGTGGCTGAATTTTTCCTTGAGGCAAAGGCCGGTTTTTTGTGCGTTCCATCAGCGCATCCACGTCTCTTTCATACCACATATTCAGAGCTCCTGCCGCGCCGCTTCCTAGAGCAATACAGACGACAGCAATAACGGCTTTCAGGAGAGAAATATGTCCCGGCGCAAGGTATAACCCCACAATCCCTGTAAAAATCACAAGAGACATGACTCGTGGCTTGAGGAGGGTGAAATAGTCTAGAAGAGAAGACGTCACGTGGATGATCTTAAAAAATGAATGTTTTTATAGGCTTTACTGTGGTTCACTCTATATCTCCAAAAATTCCTGAGATTACCTGAGAGAGGCTTTCCAAAACGTCTTGGGTTGTCTGCTGTTTCCAACTTTTTATAGAGATAACCAAGAATGATTTTATGGGCCCCCTTATCAAGCGTTCTCAAATCTTTCAGCGCTAAGGGAGAAAGCTTTATTTCCCACCTAGTGGAGGTCTTCTTTTCCAAGACTTAATTCCTTTAAGGCTTCTTCTAAAGAGAGAGGAGTGTCAATTCCTTTATCAATACGTTCTGATCGGGCCAAAGCGATTAAATAATCTTCTTGGTCTTCCAAAAATTCTTCTAAGGCCTGGATAGCATAATCATCTTTTGAGACATGGGCCTTCTCCGCAAGAATGGCAAGACGCTTGTCAAGATCAGTGGGGATGATGAGGGTAGCCATGACTTTTCTCCTTAAGAAAATTTTATCATACATGGATATTGAAGTAAAGAAAGCCAAGAAGACTTCACAGCTCAGTCCAGAGAAGATAATCTACGCCGCAGCAGGTTTCAAAATCACTGATCGCATAAGCATGTCGTATAGGACCTTGGGCAGAGAGACGGCTCCGCCCAAGATGTCCAATTTCTTCCATTCGCCTTGCAAAAGTCAGTGCACTTATTAGCAGCTTTCTCTGCATTCATGCTGCCGCGTATACATTCGCAAGGAAACCGAGCGCCTGTGCACGTTGCTCCATACACTTCGTGAGAAAGGGAGCTTATAAGGGTAAACACAAACGTTGCATTGAGTAATATTTTTTTCATTTATAAACTCCTTTATTTAATCGTAAATAAAAAGAATTTTTTCATAAAAATATTAATTTTTTGTAAAAATCTTCAAGGGCCATATGAACTCTCACTCCACGCGCGGTTGGGTCTCGAAGGTATGGAAAGGTGGAGGAGAAGGCAACGTCCATTCCAAAGTCGTGGCTCCTTCTCCCCAAGGATTCGCAGGCGCTGGTTTTCCTTTTTTGAAAGCATAGCAGACGATATAGATAAAGAAGAGACCCGCGGAAAAAGTGAGAACAGACCCAACGGAGGCTATAAAATTCCATCCTGCGAAGGCATCGGGATAATCAGGAATGCGCCGCGGCATCCCCGCAAGACCCAGAAAATGCATGGGGAAAAAGATAATATTCACTCCAACAAACATCAACCAGAACTGAATTTTTCCCATCCAGCCAGGAATCATCTTGCCAGACATTTTTGGGAACCAATAATAAAATCCTGCAAAAACCCCAAACAGGGCTCCCATGGAAAGCACATAATGGAAGTGAGCCACCACAAAGTAAGTGTCATGCAGCGCAATATCAACACCAGCATTTGCAAGTGTCACGCCCGTAACCCCTCCAATAACGAAGAGAATAATAAATCCGATAGCATACAGCATGGGTGTTTCAAAAGTGAGAGAGCCTCCCCACATGGTGGCAATCCAGCTAAAAATTTTAATGCCTGTGGGCACGGCAATAATAAGAGAGGCTGCTGAAAAATAGGCGTTGGCATTTACATCCATGCCCACCGCAAACATATGATGGGCCCATACAATAAACCCAATAAATCCAATGGAGATCATAGCGTATACCATCCCTAAATATCCAAAGACAGGTTTACGAGAAAAGGTGGAAACGACCTGGCTTACAATGCCAAAAGCAGGAAGAATCATGATATACACTTCGGGGTGGCCAAAAAACCAAAAAAGATGTTGAAAGAGCAGAGGGTCCCCTCCCCCTGCAGGTTCAAAGAAACTTGTGCCAAACCCGCGGTCTGTTAAAAGCATGGTGATGGCACCTGCCAACACCGGCACCGCTAACAAAAGCAAAAAGGCTGTAATGAGCAATCCCCACACAAAAAGAGGCATCTTATGCAACGTCATGCCAGGGGTACGCATATTAAAAATAGTTGTAATAAAGTTAATGGCACCCAAAATTGACGAAGCTCCCGCCAAATGGAGACTCAGCAACATAAAATCAACGGCAGGGTCTGGATGCCCAATACTACTTAAAGGAGGATAAAAGGTCCATCCGGTTCCCGCTCCTGACCCCACAAAAATAGAAAGAGTCAAAAGGATGAGAGAGGGTGGCAAAAGCCAAAAGCTAATATTATTGAGCCTTGGGAAGGCCATGTCTGGGGCCCCAATCATTAAGGGCACGAACCAATTTCCAAACCCTCCAATCAACACGGGCATCACAAAGAAAAAAATCATGAGCAAGCCGTGGGCTGTGATCACCACATTATAAATTTGAAACTCATGCCCCGACAAAAGCGTCCCATGTGGATAAGCCAGTTGCAAGCGGATCAACAGAGAAAGAGTTGATCCAAAAAGGGCACCAAACACACCAAAGAAAATGTACATTGTTCCAATGTCTTTATGATTGGTGGACAAAACCCATCGACGCCATCCCGTCAGGTTAGGATCCGAAAATGTATCTGCTGTTGCTGCGTAGGACATTATTTCTTTGTCTCCTTCTTTGAGGCAACCCATTTGTCAAAGTCAGCTTTTGAAACAACCTCGACCACAATCGGCATAAAGCCGTGTTTTACTCCACAAAGCTCTGAACATTGACCATAATATACGCCAGGTTGTTTCACATGAAACCATGTTTCATTCAAGCGTCCTGGAACACTATCTTTTTTGACACCAAAGGCAGGCACGGCCCAGCTATGGACAACGTCTGTTGAGGTGGTAATAAGACGAATATTGGTGTGAGCAGGCACAACAACCCGGTTATCCACTTCGAAAAGACGAAGTTGTCCCGGTTTTAATTTATCTTCAGGAACCATATTACTGTCAAAGCGAATGTCTTGATCAGGATACTCATAAGTCCAATACCATTGGTTGCCAATGGCCTTGATGGTTAAGTCCGCCTTTGGCGTGACATCCATCATGTAAAGAAGTCTAAAAGAGGGAAAAGCAATAACAACGAGAATCAGAACAGGAATGAGCGTCCACACAACCTCAATCATTGTATTGTGCGCTGTTTTGGAGGGAACTTTGTTTCGAGAAGCCCGAAACCTTATAATGACAAAAATCAACAGGGCCGCCACCACAAACACGATCCCCCCTTCAATATAGAGGAGAAGGGTATGAAAATCATACAAATGCTCCATCACAGGCGTGACAGGATTTTGAAAATACATCTGCCACGGCTGGGGAAAATTTGCCCACAGGCTTTGAGGAAGAAGACATACAAAAAGAAAGAGAAAGTGTCGCATCACTACCCTAGTGTTTTTCTGGCATCATAGGCTCAGAAGTCTTCTTTCTCAAGAGGGTTCCTGAGAGAGATTGTGAAGTATCGGCTGAGCAATGGAAAGCTTTCCGCCTGACATATTTTATTTTCTTGTCATCTTTGACTTAGAAATTCTTGATTTGCGAAACAAATCTTTAGAATTTCTTAGATCGAGGATCTTTTAGCAACAAATACGGCTTCTTAAATCTTCCCACCCAGGATTAACGGTTTCGATGAGATGAACTTTCCATTCCCTCTTCCAATGTTTAAGTCTTTTCTCTCGTTGAAGAGCATCCCAAACATACTGATACTCCTCATAATAAACTAATTGATTGATGTTATATCTTTCCGTAAATCCTTTACACAAGCCTCTTCTATGGTCATAAACACGTTTTCCTAAATCGTTCGTCATCCCAATATAAAGAGACTTTTTGGAAGAGTTTGTCATTATATAAACAAAAAATTTCATCTTTTACGCTCCCCTTACACCGAGGATGACAAGGAAAGGACAGCAAATCGGAAAATTTGACTTCCCCTTAAAGTCCGATACAATAAACATAAACTCATTGTTCCGTGTCACTTATGCGCCCTGAAAGTCTTTTTCCTCTTTATGCTCCCCTTGATACCCTAAAAGGGGTGGGTCCTGCTTTGGTGAAGACCTTGAAGCGTCTGGGAATGCAGCGGGTTGTAGATTTGATTTGGCATTTGCCTGTGGGCATTGCTCATTTTCCTTTAAAAAAATCCTTAAACGAGTGCCGTGCAGGAGAACCTGTGGCGGTTGTAGTGTCGATCACAGCTTATGACGTGGTGATGAGCAAAAAACACCAACCCGTGCGGGTTGTCTGTGATGTTGAGGGAGAGCCCCTCATTCTGGCGTTTTTTAAAACCCAACCTAAATCCCTTGAAGGACGATTGCCCATTGGTGAAAAACGTCTTGTTTGTGGGACGTTGGAACGGTTTTCAGGTGTGTGGCAAATTACCCATCCGGAGCGCATTCTTTTTCCTGATGCGGCACAGTCTTGGCAAGAAAAGAGCCCCCTCTATCCCTTAACCGCAGGTCTTTTTCAATCTCAAGCGCAAAAACTTATTCAACTGGCCTTAAAGCGGCTTCCTGATTTACCAGAATGGTGTGCTACTGCTTCCTTGCCATGGAAGACAGCCTTGCAAAAAGTTCATACTCCTCAAAACGCTCAGGAGTTAGACTTTTTTCACCCCCTCCGCCAACGTCTGGCTTTTGATGAGCTTTTTGCTGATCAACTTGCCCTTGTGTTGATGAGAAAAATCCAGCTCTCTGGAAAATCAATTAGCTCTCAAGGCCTCTTAAAAAGCAAGATTCTACAAGCCTTTGGCCATTCTTTAACGCAGGGCCAAACTCAGGCTTTGACTGAGATTGAAGCAGACTTGGCCGCTCCTACACGTATGGTTCGTCTTCTTCAAGGCGATGTGGGGTCAGGCAAAACACTCGTGGCCTTTTTGGCCATGGCTCATGCGATTGAAGCGGGATTTCAAACAGCTCTTTTAGTTCCCACCGAAATTTTAGCAAGTCAGCACTTGCAAACTCTAACAAACCTGGCCCAGTCCGTTGGCATTGAGGTCGCCCTTTTGACAGGACGTCAAAAAGGAAAAGCGGCTCTTTATGAAGGCCTCGCCACGGGTAAAATTCAGCTTGTTGTGGGAACGCACGCGCTTCTCCAAGAAGCCGTAAAATTTTCTAATCTTGGCCTTGTGGTTATTGACGAACAGCATCGCTTTGGTGTGAAACAGCGTCTTCATTTAACCGCAAAGGGGGACTCTGTTGATGTGCTCGTTATGACAGCTACCCCCATTCCCCGAACCTTATGTCTTACAGCCTACGGTGATGTAGCCGTCTCTCGCATCCTCGATAAACCTCAAGGACGTCAACCCATTCAAACCCGTGTTTTAGGGCTCAATCGATTAGATGAGGTGGTGGAAGGCCTTTCGCGTCTTCTCTTGCAAGGACAGAAAATCTATTGGGTATGTCCTCTTGTTGAAGAATCAGAAGTGCTTGATCTTGCTGCGGCGACAGATCGATATGACTCTCTCAAAACTTTATTTGGAGAAGACAAAGTAGGTCTTGTTCATGGCAAACAAAAAGCGGATGAAAAAGATGCTGTCATGACTCGTTTTAAGGAAGGACCTTCCCAAATTTTGGTCGCTACCACGGTCATTGAAGTGGGTATTGATGTGAAAGAGGCGAATTATATCATCATTGAGCATGCGGAGCGTTTTGGTCTTGCCCAGCTCCATCAATTACGAGGTCGCGTGGGGAGAGGTGAGAAAGAGGCGCATTGTTTATTGCTTTATGGATATCCTCTTTCCGACATTGCTAAACAGCGCCTTAACATTATGCGAGAAACAGCAGATGGCTTTCGTATAGCAGAAGAAGATCTCCGCTTACGTGGGGGAGGAGACCTTTTAGGCTTGAAACAAAGTGGTTTGCCATCCTACAAGCTTGCTGATCCTTTTACCTGTGGCCCTCTCCTTGAAAAAGCGCATCAAGAAGCTCAAACCTTGCTTCAGGAAGATCCTCATCTTCAAACTCCTCGCGGTCAGGCTGCAAGGATGCTCCTTTACTTATTTGGTCAAGAAAAAGCCATCCATACACTGACATCGGGGTGAAATATAAGCCATTTAGCAAAAAATTAAGCATTTAATATTATGATGCAGAGATGAAATGGCCACCGTACTTTAACGTATGCAAAAAACTAAAAGGTCTTCGATCTGCAGGGTTTTGTAGATGCCTGCTCCTCTTTCTTTTATTATTTACTTCTTCATTTCTTAACGCATCTCCTTTACGGGTTGGTATCGTAGAAGGGCCTCCCTTTGCAATGAGGAATGCTGATAAAGTTCCCAGAGGCATTGCCGTTGATCTGTGGGAGGAAATCGCAAGGCGAATCCAGGTCCCTTATGAATTTACTAAATTTTCTACGACAACCGATGAAATGCTCGATCTTCTTTACACACATCAGCTGGATTTAGTGATTGGGCCTATTTCTGTGACTTATGATCGCATTCAAAAACTAGATTTCACAATAAGTTACTTTAATAACAAAGTGGGTATTATCGTTCAGAAAGATACCTCTTATTTATGGAAGGCTTTAGTATCTTTCTTCCATTCTTCATTTGTGTTGATGGTCTTATTATTAATTATCGTTTTTCTCCTTTATGTCAGTATCGTCTGGACCTTTGAGAGAGAAAAACACAAAGAGCTGCCTGAAAAATACATCCATGCTTTAGCTTATGTGTTTTGGATGCATATTTTCCACAAACACTACATTCTTTTTCCTCATTCAAGATGGGGAAAAGCAGCGGGTCTTATATGGGTCACGTGTACAACACTTCTCTTAGCCTCCTTAACAGCTTCACTGGCTTCTTATTACTTCATGGTTATTCAGCTCAACAACTCAGGCATTACAAAACCCTCAGATCTACACAACAAAGTTCTTGCTGCTATTGAAGGACGCTATGACTATGAAGTGGCCAAAAGCGTGAGCTCTTCTGTTATTTCTGTAAAAAACATCGATGAAGCTTTGGATATGCTTAAGGCAGGTAAAGTTTTTGGTTTTGTATATGATCATTATACGGCTCAATATGAACTGGCCCATAAAGAAGATACCTCTTCTTTTGTGGTATTAGATATCGCCCTAGATCATCAGCCTTTGGCTTTCGCTGTACGCTATAATGACCCTTTACGCGTCACAATCAACCGTATGATCACCCAACTTAACGAAGAAAACATGGGTCTCACCGTATGCACGCCTTATTTGGGAGATAGCGCAACGGAGTGTGAGTTTTAAAATCTTCTCTACGACCCAAGTGCAATCATATATCGATCTCACAAAAAAAGACCTCCCGACATAGGAGAGGCCTTTTTTGAAGATGCGAGAAACCTCTAAAGGTTTCACGACAGCTAGGAAGTTATTGACAGCTCCCCTAAAAGGCTTCTATTCATCACATAGATATGGTGCAGAAATGCCGAAGAGGGAACACGGTGTAAACCCGTGACTACCCCCGTAACTGTAAGGGAAGAGCCAATTCCATAGACCCACTGAAGCCAAAAGTTTCGGGAAGGGGGAGTTCAGGTGACGAAGCCCAAGTCAGGAGACCTGCCATAACGAGTCACCAGCCTTTTGCGCGGGGAGCGTCAAAAGTCACGGATTACCGTTAGTGGTGACGACAAGAAATTGTCGGACAACCCTGGGGTATATATTATGCCATCTCTTCCTTTATGTATGTGCGCTCTTCTTTGCGCTTCTCCAGCTTTTGCCGAAGACGTTTATGAAGTTACAGCTTCTTCTCTTTCCTCCCCTCTTGACCCTATAGGCGGAAAAGAAACTATTATTTCTTCTAAAGAAATCGATTCTTATCAAGAAACCTTTCTTAAAGAGTCTCTCGTCTACGCCCCAAGCGTGAATTTAACCTCGAACGGTCCTCTTGGACGGCAAGTTGACTTTTCTATCAGAGGAGCCCGCTCTCCCCAAAATCTTGTGCTTCTCGATGGGATTTATGTGAATGATCCAGCCTCTGGCGGAGGCGTTGATCTGGCGAATTTTCTGAACGCAGATTTCGAGAGAATTGAAGTTTTGCCTGGCCCTCAAAGCCTTGCCTACGGTCCAGGCGCTCTTGGAGGCGTTATCCAACTTATTCCTAAGCGAGGACGAGGAAAACCCTCTCTCAAAGTTCATGGAGAAAGAGGAAGCTTTGACACACAATATAGCACCTTAACAGCTCAAGGAGAAGAGGGCCCCCTTACCTTTTCTGCCACCGCCGCAGGCTTAAGCCGAGGGCCAGCCCCTTTTACCAATCCTCTTCATGGAAATCGTCAAGGGGATGACTATACAAATGGAACTTTTTCCTCACGCATCGGTTATGCCCTGACGGACAATTGGGAAATAGAAGGACTCATCAGATATGTTCAGGGAAAAGTACAGTTTGATGAACCCAAAAAGGTTGGGGATATTTTCCTTCCCTTTGAAGCACAGAATTTTAGTAACACACAAACTCTTCTCACAAGCCTTGAAAATAAATGGGGATGTGAAAGATGGGATCATTCCCTTAAGGCGTCCTACGCTCAGACCCATCGGAAAACAGACACACCCTCTTTTCACATAGCCACTACAGGCGAGCATCCTCTTCTTGCCTATCGGTCTGAATTTAAAATAAATTCTCAGAATACACTTTTAGGAGGCCTGGAGGGGGGCCAGGAATTAGCCAAAATTCCCGATCTTTACAAACGAACTCACGGAGGCATTTTCCTCATCCATACTTTTAAGCCATTTGAGCCAACCACTCTAAAAGGAGGGGTACGCGTAGACCAGTACCAAGCCTTAGGAAGTCGTGTAACGTTTAATCTTGGTGCTGAACAAGAAATAACACCGTTCACAACGGTGCGGACAAGTTATGGAACAAATTTTAAACCTCCCGTTCTGTCTGACCTTTTTCAAAGAACTCCTCGGCAAATCCCAAATCCCTTTTTAAAGCCCGAGACAAGCCAAAGCTTTGAAATTGGCATTGATCAAATATTTTGTGATAAAGCCCTCATCGCTAGTCTTACGGGTTTTATCACAAAGATCGATCACATCACGCTCTCCCGCCGTCTTCCAGGAGGATCATGGCAGCGTTTCAATGGAGAACAACGCCTCACCCAAGGTTTCGAAATAGCTCTTTCCATAAAACTCTTAAGAACCCTTGAAGCAAAAACTGCCCTTACCCTCACGCACTCCCGTGATTTGCCACGCAAACGCAAATCCCCTTTGATTCCAAACTTTAAAGGAGCCGGAGAACTTCACTGGCAAGCCCTCCCTGATCTGTCTTTTTTTGTACAAGCTTATGGAGTTGCCTCTCGAAAAGATAGCGTTACCCAGAACACCCTTGCTTCCTATGGCCTTGTGACCGTAGGAGGATCTTATGATGTCAATCGCCATGCTTCCTTATTCTGGCGTGTCGAAAATCTTGGAAATACGTATTACGAAGATTTGTTTGGATATGGCGTAAGGGGGCGAGCATTTTTCTTTGGTGTGGAGGCGAAGACATGAAGGATATGAAAATTCGACCCCTTATTCTTTCCGCTCTGCTGTCTTGTAGCCTTCATGGAGCTTTGGGTGTTCTTTTAATTCCTTCTTTTTTTAACGTTTCTCCACAAGTTCCGGCCACTTTTGAGGTGGCGTGGTTAACATCATCACCTCCTTGTCACCCCCACGAAAGTGGGAACCCAGAAAAATCTCAACAAAGGAAAAAGCGAGTAACGTTAAAGAAAACTCTTTCTTTCTTAAAAAAAGTTCAATCTCCTTCTACTCGGTCTCTGGACCCTCGCTTTCGTGGGGATGACACGAAAGATAAGAAATCTAGTACAGACCCAAAGTTGTCTAGGTTCCAAAATGATGCGCGAGACAGGGTGATTCATTCCCACCACCCTCTCCCTTCCTATCCTTGGGTGTGTCGGAAACGAGGACAGGAAGGCGTTGTCTGTCTTCATGTTAAAACAAACAAAGAAGGACACGTCGTAGAAGTCAACCTTTACAAAAGTTCTGGGCATGATCTTCTCGATAAAGCCGCTTTAGAGGCTGTGAAATCTTGGATTCTAAGTGAGGGAAATTCTGATAAAACTCTCTCCATCGCCTTTCGGTTAGAGGGAGAAGCTGTCTCTTTTTCTTAGAATCCGAACTTTAATTGAAGGTAAGACAACCCCACAAGAGCCGCTGTTTCTGCACGAAGTATATGAGGATTAAGACTCACCCCTTGGGCCTTTGGATGTGAACGCAACAGAGCTAATTCTTGAGGTGAAAACCCGCCTTCGGGTCCCACCAAAAAAGCATAGGTTTGTTGAGGATCAATTTCTAAAGTTACCAGGGAAGGCGCTGCTAAGGTTTCATCTCCAAAAATAAGGACTCGATCCTCTGGCCAGGCTTTCAAGACATCAACGAGAGGAGTGAGCGGATTGATCATAGGCACCGTAAGACGCTTACATTGCTCGGCGGCCTCAATGGCATGGGCCTCCATCTTTTCAACATTAATTTTAAGAACGGAGGTGCGCTCACACCGAATAGGCCACAGACGAGCGACTCCCAATTCTGTTGCTTTTTCTTCAAGAAATTCCTGCCGTTTTGGTTTCAAAGGAGAAAACAACAGCCAGAGATCGACTTCTTTTTGAGGGGAACGCGTTTGGGAGAGAGGGGTAAGCGTTGTGGATTTCTTGAAAGTTGCCGTAATCTTCGCTAGCCATTCTCCGTGCGTCCCATTAAAAACCAGCACCTCATCCCCCTCCTTAAGACGCATGACTTTTTGAAGATAATGACTCTGAGACTCAGAAAGAGAGATGTCTTTATAGGCAATAAGTGGTAATTTTATATAAAGACGGATCAATTTTATTCCATTTTATTAAATAAATTGTTTCACGTGAAACAATTTATTTGTCTTTTTAAGACGGATTCTCAAATGTATAGTTTTTACTGCTGTCCCCTGACATATCAAGGGATTCAAGGGTTTCATACAGCTCTTTAACACGATCTTTAACAATAGCGGCTAAGGCTTTACCCGCCACAATACTCCATATGGTTCCTTGTTGTTGGCTGTAGTAAGCGCGTAAAAAGGCGAATTCTTTGTCCCGAAAAGTAAGCCACGCTTGTTGAGATGCTTTTAGGGAATCCTTTATCTTTTGTGATGTAAGGGTCCCCATAAGTTGAGTATAGACTTTGTTAAGTTCTGTATCCCAGTCCTTCAGCTCTTCTTGCAAGCATTGATTTTGTCCCGCCGTAGACTCATTCTTCTTCAAACAGTCTTCTACCTTTACAAGGATGGGATGCAGAGTTGCAGGAGGAAGCCCTGCATGGCAAGGAACCAGCAAAGCCAATGAACTTAATCCCAGCGAAAAACAATATTGAATGATTTTATGTGGCATAAGAATCTCCCTTTAAAAGGTATTAAGGCGCACCCCTCACACTCTGTCAAGGTAAGAGGCATTCGTTTTATTCTCATGCCACAAGAAAACTCGTGAGTATTGTTTTCTCTTAGTCTATATTTCACCTATGACTCTTTATTTAAAACTAGCTCGCCTTCATCGTCCGCATGGAATTTGGCTTTTACTTTTCCCTGCGTGGTGGGGAATTGCTCTTGCAAGTCCAACACTTCCGTCGCTCCCCTTTCTTGTACTTTTCGCGCTAGGCGCTCTTCTGATGCGAAGTGCAGGGTGTGTTTATAATGACCTTATCGATAAGGATTTCGATGCAAAAGTAAAGCGCACCGCCACACGGCCTTTAGCGGCCGGAGACGTTACTTTAAAGGGAACCCTTGTTTTTTTCAGCCTTCTGTTAGGCAGCTCTGCCGTTATTCTTTTCAGTCTTCCTTCTCCTGTTATTTTTACTGGATTTATAGCACTTGCTCTTGTCCTTCTCTATCCTTGGATGAAACGCCTCACCTATTGGCCACAGCTTTTCTTAGGGTTTACCTTTAATATTGGCCTTCTCATGGGGTGGTTAGCGATCTCATCCGCTCTGTCGTTAGTTCCTGTGTTCTTTTATGGAGGCGCTATTTTTTGGACGCTGGGGTATGATACCATCTATGCGCTACAAGACATTGAAGATGACCTTTTGGTAGGCGTTAAGTCATCCGCTCTTGTGGTTTCCTCTTATATAAAGCCCTTTTTAACCTTAGTTTATGGAAGCGCTGTATATCTTTGGGTTGTGGGAGGGCAAGAAGCACATCTTGGAGGTATCTACTGGTTGTTTTTAGGCCTTGCGGCTTTGCAATTCCTTTGGCAAATTTTTTCTTTACGCAAGGAAAGCCCCCAGAATTGTCTTACACGATTTCAGTCTAATAGCAGAATTGGCGTTCTTTTGTTTCTTGGTATTGTATTTTCACATCTCTTCCCCTAGAAATATTACATGAAATTCTTAAATCTTTTATCTGATAAAACCACCCTCTCCTTGGTAAGGCGTTTGTGGCATGAGCACATCAAACCTTACCGGTGGCACGTCGTCGGCGGACTTGTGTGCATGGCAATTGCAGCGGCGACAACAGCTGTTCTTGCAAAGATGTTACAGCCCCTCTTTGATGATGTTTTTATGGCGCGCAATGAAGCCATGCTCTTTCAAGTCGCGGGTCTTGTCTTAGTCATTTTCGTTCTGAAGGGCCTCTCGAGTTTTGGGGAATCGGTCAGCATGATTTATGTAGGGCAAAAAATTATTGGTGATATTCAAAAACGTCTTTTTGATCATTTTATTGAAGCAGATCTCGCTTATTTTCACGCACGCTCCAGTGGCGAGTTGGTTTCTCGTTTCACAAATGATGTCAATCTGATGCGGGGTGCCGTCACAACGGCTTTAACGGGGATGGGAAAGGATACGCTTTCTCTTATTTTTCTTATTGGATTGATGTTTTATCAAGACTGGTTTTTAGCAACTCTGGCCTTTTTTGTTTTTCCTGTCGCTATCCTGCCCATTGTCAAAATTGGTCGCAAAATGAGAAAGGTCTCCATAAACACTCAGGAAGAAATGGGAGCGTTTACCATTCTTCTCCATCAAATTTTTCAAGGGATGCGCGTCGTAAAAGCCTATGCCATGGAAAAATATGAACAAAAACGTGCCTATCGCCTTATTGATTGTATCTCCCAGTTGAATATTAAGGGAGGGCGTGTTAGAGCCGCCTCTCACCCGATTATGGAAACTTTAGGCGGTTGTGCCATTGTCATTGTGATTCTTTATGGGGGAACGCAAGTTATTGGCGGAAATCGAACAACCGGAACATTTATTTCCTTTATCACCGCCCTTTTGCTGGCCTATGAACCTATGAAACGTCTTGCTGGTCTTAATGCAAGCTTGCAAGAAGGTCTTGCGGCCGCCTGGCGCGTTTTTGAAGCCATCGACTTAAAACCAGCCATTGTTTCTCCCCCTAAGGCCCCTGCCCTTCACGTGACAAAGGGAGAAATTGCGTTAAAAGAAGTTTGTTTTTCTTATCCTAACGGAAAAAAAGCAGTTAAAGACATTTCCTTAACCCTTAAAGCAGGCCAACGTATTGCTCTTGTAGGCCCTAGCGGGTCTGGAAAATCAACCCTTTTAAATTTAATCCCTCGTTTTTATGACGTCACCGCTGGAAGGATTGAGATCGATGGGAAAGATATTCGCGACGTCACCTTAAGTTCTTTAAGGTCTCATGTGGCGCTTGTAAGCCAAGAAGTGATTTTGTTTGATGATACGGTCAGGGCCAATATTGCCTATGGTCGTTGGGGAGCTTCTGAAGAAGAGATCATCAATGCTGCAAAGGCAGCAGCAGCCCATACGTTCATCAAAGCTCTCCCGGAAGGATATGATACGATTGTAGGAGAACAGGGCGTCCGCCTTTCTGGAGGTCAACGCCAACGCTTGTCTATTGCGCGCGCCATGCTTAAAAATGCTCCTCTTTTATTATTAGATGAAGCGACTTCTTCCTTAGATACAGCCTCTGAAAGACAAGTCCAAGCTGCCTTAAATCGCTTAATGGAAGGAAGAACAACAATTGTGGTAGCACATCGCTTGTCAACCGTTGTAGATGCAGACATGATCTACGTGATTGAGGAAGGAGAAGTTTCAGAAAAGGGAACTCACCTGGAACTTCTTGAAAACAACAAGACCTATGCGAAGCTTGTTGATCTTCAATTTATGACGGATACGCTGCCCTTGGCTTCTTAGGAGGAAGCAAATGAAGCTCTTCAAAACACTCCGTAAATCTCCTGCGATACGTCGCTTCGTGGCCTTTCTTATTACTCAATATGTGAAGCTCGTTTGGCTCACAAACCGATGGGAATTTTTAGGCAAAGAGCATGCCAATGCCTACTGGCAACAGAACAAGCCCTTGATTGGATGCTTTTGGCATGGACGCCTTCTGATGATGTTTAAGGGATGGTTTGGTCCCCATAAACTTCACATGCTTAACTCCAGCCATGCTGATGGAGAAATTTTAGCACGCGCTACAAAAAATTTTGGATTTGGATCAATCTCAGGCTCTTCGACAAGGGGAGGACGGCAAGCTTTCTTAACCATTGTGAAGACTTTAAGACAAGGAGACTCCATTGGAATTACGCCAGATGGACCTCGAGGTCCACGCTACCAGGTAAGCCCGGGCATTATTCGAATGGCACGCCTTGGAAATGCCGCTATCTTACCAGGTTCTTATTCCGCTACACGCGGGATTTTTATGAAAAGTTGGGATCGATTTTTTCTCCCCCTTCCCTTTGGAAGAGGTGTTTTTATCTATGGTCCTATGATAGATGTGGCAACCTCTTCAAAAAATGATGAAGAATTACGTCAAGACCTGGAAAATATTCTGAAAGACCTTACAATAAAGGCTGATCTTCATTGTGGAAGAGAGACCTTATGAGCCTCTTGCGCAGTGGATACTATGGCCTTTCTTGGCTTAGCGCCCCCTTGGTGTCGGGATACTTAACATGGAGAGCCTCCAAAGATCGTGAAGACAAAGAAAGACTTCCAGAACGCAAAGGAATTACGCTAACTCCGCGTCCCCACAAGATCCTTGTGTGGATACATGCTGTAAGTGTGGGAGAAGCCATAGCCGCCCTTACCATCATTCAAGCCATCTTAAAAACCTACCCAAAAATCCATGTCCTTCTTACCACAACCACTGTTTCATCAGCCCACGTTATCCAAAAAAGGCTCCCCAAAAACGTAATTCATCAATATTGTCCCGTAGATACTCCGCAGGCCGTCACGCGATTTTTAAATCACTGGCAACCCGACTTAGCTATATGGATAGAATCAGAATTGTGGCCCAATCTTATCTCTCAAACTCAAGAAAGAGGAATTCCAACGATTCTTTTAAACGGCCGCATGTCTCGAAAAAGTTTTTTGACCTGGAAAAAACTCAAAGGCGTTATTTCTCCTCTCATCAGTCGATTATCCCTTTGCGCCGTCCAATCGGAGGAACAAGCCTCTTTCTTTAAAACCCTTGGAGCAACAGAGGTTGCTATTATGGGAAATGCGAAAGGGATGATGACACCTTTAGAAGTGAACTCTAAAAAATATAATGCCCTTAAAAAAGAAGTGGGCCCTCGACCCTTATGGCTTATAGCCAGCACCCACCCTGGCGAAGAAGAACTTATTTTTAAAGCTCATAAAAGACTCAAAAAAGAGTATCCTACTTTACTTACAATTCTTGTTCCCCGTCATATTGAAAGAGCCGACTCCCTTCAAACGCTCGCACTCAAAGAAGGAATTTCTTCAGCACGTCGCACACAGGCTTCTTCTCTTAAAGGAATCGACCTTTATATTGGCGATACATTGGGAGAGATGGGACTTTTTTATGCTCTTTCTCCTGTTGTTGTTATGGGAGCCACCTTTGTCCCACGAGGGGGGCATAATCCTATTGAAGCTGCTCAGCTTGGGGCTTTTGTTCTCCATGGGCCACACATATTCAATAATCCTCAATTATATGAGATCTTATCTTCTCTTGACCTCAGTAAGAGCGTCTCTACAGAAGATCAACTTGTTTCTTGTGTTCGCCCCTGGCTAAAAATAACAAAAGAAAATTATGATGAGTCTTCAAAATTAAAAACTTATCGCGACAAGGGATTGCAAAATTTAATGAAACTTCTGTCCCCTCATTTAAATGCATTGAGAGACGAGAAAGGATGAAGACCCCTTCTTTTTGGTATACATCTAACGGATTTTTATCTTCCCTTTTAAGCCCTGTCGGATGGTTATATGAGAAAAGTGGTAAGCTCCTGCGCACCCTTAAAAAACCTCACCGATTTCCTATTCCTATCATCAGCATAGGAAATATCATTTGTGGAGGGTCTGGAAAAACACCCACAGCTATTGCCCTTGCCCATCTTTTGCAACAAAAGGGCATCAAGGTGCATTTTGTCACGCGTGGCTATGGAGGTACCCTACACGGACCTGTGGAGGTTTCTCTTTCTCATAGTCCCAAAGATGTAGGAGATGAGCCCCTTCTTCTTGCACACCACGCTCCCACGTGGGTTGCAAAAAACAGACCTTTGGGAGTTCAAAAAGCCATCGAAAGCGGTGCACACCTTATTATTTTGGATGATGGTCATCAAACAGCCTCTCTTCATAAGGATGTCTCATTCGTGGTAATGAACACTTTACAAGGTGTTGGAAATGGCCGTGTGATCCCTGCAGGACCTTTAAGAGAAACTCTTAAAGAGGGACTTCAACGAGCAGATGCCCTTATTGAGATAGGAGAAGGAAACACATCCTCTGAGCTCCCTCTCTTTAAAGCACAGATCATCCCTCAACCCATCTCCTTTTCTCTTAATCACGTTGTAGCCTTTTGCGGCCTTGGGTTTCCTCAAAAATTTTATAAGACCCTTGAAGATCTAGGGCTTACCCTTACTGCAACAAAAAATTTTCCCGATCATTATTCTTATACAGAAAACGATCTCTTAGACCTCCAGTCTTTAGCGAAAGCACACCATGCTCTTTTAATAACAACACGAAAAGATTGGATTAAGATTCCCCCCTCTTGGCAAAAGCACCTTCATGTTTTAGATATTGAGATGCAATTTGAGGACCCCCGGGGGATTTGTGATTTTGTTTTTGAGAAAATTCCATTCTTAAGAGACGTGAGCATGCAGGTTAAAAGAAGGAAGCTATCGTGAAAGTGAATTTCCTTAAAAAAGTAAGACATGTTTTTGAGGCCGCAGGGGCATGGACCATGTTTGCTATCCTTCACTATTGCGTCCCTTTTAAAACGGCATCGCGTTTTGGAGGATGGGCGGGTCGCACCATTGGGCCCCATTTATCGTTAAGTAATCGCGCTCGAATAAGCCTTAAAAAATGCTTTCCTGATATCACCCCCACCGAAACGGAGAAAATTGTAACAGAGATGTGGGATAATTATGGACGCCTTATTAGCGAATATGCTCATGCTGATGCGTTTTGGAATGGAAAAACGCTAAAACATATCGAACTCGTAGGAGCCGAACATTTAAAAACATTAAAGGACGACGGAAAACCAGGAATTATTTTCACAGCGCATACGGGTAATTGGCAAATGATTACACTTGCCGCCCAATCTGTGGGATTTGATCTGACTCAAATGTACAGAGCTGCCAATAATCCGTGGGTGGATGCCCTCATGTTAAAGTGCCAAAAATTAGCCGTCAAAAACGTTATCACAAAAAAGAAAAGCGGGCCTAAGGACTTACTCTCCCTTATAAGACGAGGGGATCACGCTCTTCTTCTTGTTGATCAAAAAATGGGAGAAGGTGTCGCTGTTCCTTTTCTAGGACGTGATGCCATGACAGCAAAAGGCGTTGCTCGCTTGTATCTCAACCAAGATTGTCCTTTATTACCTGCACGCAGTGAACGGCTTTCTGACTCCACCTTTCGTGTCACCTTTTATCCTCCCGTTACTTTTACACCTCAAGGAGACCAACAGAAGGACATTTATGATCTTCTGCTCCACATCAACAACCAAATAAGCGAATGGATCAAAGAACGCCCAGGCCAATGGCTATGGGTTCATCGTCGTTGGATCGATTAATGAAGGTTCTCGCCATTGATACAACGGGGTGGAGCTCTTCTGTCGCCCTATGGGAAGATGGAGAGGAGCTTTCCTTTCAAGAAAACACCCAAGAAAGACATCAAGCCGCTATCCTTCCTCAGCTAACAAAGGATGTTTTGGGAAGCCATAAGGCTGATCTTCTCCTTGTAAATATTGGGCCGGGGTCCTTCACAGGCATTCGTGTTGGCCTTGCTTTTACAAAAGGATTTTCCATGGGGACTAGCACGCCACTTAAGGGAATAAATAGTTTTGTTGCCACTTATAAAAGCCTCTGCACCCAAGAAGATGTCCTTGTGTTACGAGAAGCTCACCGCCAAGATGTCTTTGCCATGCTCTTCCAAAACGGCATCCCTCAGCCTCCGCAAAGCTTAAGGCGCGAAGACATAGAGACCATTCTTAAGATGCATTCCCCTCCTTTTCTTGCAGGGACTGGTCTTCATCCTTTTCTAGACGGACTTTCGTTTCAAGAGCTTTCGTCCCCCTGGCGAGGTGCACAAGAAGTCGCCTATGCATTTTTTAAAGATCCTTCTCTTGCGAGTGACCCCACACCTTTTTATGTACGCGACGCTGATGTGAGTTTGCCTAAAGGCGTTTAAAGAAGCATTCCTTAAACCAAGCTTTGGGTAAGAAAATATTTCGTCCCTTTGTCATCCTTGACCTCACGGCAAACACGGCTAAATCGTAAAAAACCCCTCACCTGCCCCTTCGGGGCGACCCACAAGGGGAGAGGCAAGTCATTCTTGAACCGAGGATGACAGGCTGGAGGACACGTCCTATGGATGTCATGGATGAGTCCCTCTTTCAAGGAGTTGGGCTTTCAATAAAATATCTCGGGCGGCTTGAACCGCAAGACTTGCTCCTCCTACATGCTCCACCACAACAGCAATTGCATAGCGTGGCGCATGCATAGGGGCATACCCCACAAAAAGACCATGCTCTCGCTGCTTCCACGGTAGATGAGCCGTCTTCGTTTGCCCAGCTTTTCGCTGTTGTAAAGTAATGCGACGAACTTGGCTTGTGCCCGTTTTTCCAGCCATTTCCATCCCCTCAAAAGGAATTCGCCACCGAAAGGCTGTGCCTTCAGGATCATTCACCGTGTTTTCCATAGCTTTTAAAAGGAGATCTCGATACTCCTTATTATGCCCCATATCTTCAAAAGAAACATCTCCTGTTCCTTCAAAGCGAGGAGTAACCTTTTCTCCCTTCACAAAACGTGCAACAGCAAGCGCAAGTTCGAGAGGGGTCGCAAGCATATAGCCTTGCCCAATACTCATTTGAATCGTGTCACTCACGGTCCAATTTGCATTTTTTTGTTTTTTCTTCCATTCTTTTGTAGGAACAAGGCCTTTTTTAATGGAAGGAAAACCTTCAAATCCGCCTGACCCAAGGCCCATATTTTGATAAAAAGCCGACAAGCGATCGACGCCAAGCTTCTTGGCAATTTCATAAAAAAAGACATCACAAGACTTTACAATTGCACGAAAAACATCGACATCCCCATGGCAATGCATGCAATGAAACTTGTGATCTCCCACATAAATATAGCCTGGACAATGAATGGTCGTGGTTTTGTCTATAACGCCTGCCTGCAAAGCTGCAAGAGCCACAAAGAGCTTAACGGTAGAGCCGGGAGGATATAAGCCAGAAATGGCTTTATTTGTAAGGGGCATATACGGATTATCTCTTAGCTCTCCCCATTCTTTATGGCTAATTCCTTGTGGAAAGAGATTAGGGTCAAAGGAAGGAGTCGAAACAAGGGCACGAACATCTCCATTTTGAATATCAATGACAACGGCAGACGCACTATCGTAGGAAGAAAGGACTTCTTGAGCGTAGGCTTGTAGATCCGCATCAAGAGTCAAATAAATATTCTCTCCGGGAACGCTTGGAACTTGTTGCAGTTCACGAACAACCTTCCTCTTTGCGTTAACTTCAAAAGCACTATACCCAGGTGTGCCTCTCAAGCGCGCTTCAAAGTATTTTTCAAGACCTCCCTTCCCGATTTTAATTCCAGGAATGGTGAGGAAAGATTCTTCCTCTTCTTGTTCTTGTTCGCTTTCAGATGGAGAGGCAACATAGCCCAACAGATGGGCTCCAGAAAGATTCTGAGGATAATCACGCACAGACCCAACTTCCACCGAAAGACCTGGCAAATCAGCAGCACGCAACTCAATGGCAGAAACTTGTGGCCAGGTAAGGTCATCTCTGAGGATAAAGGAATCAAGACCTCTTTTCTTCTGAACCATCTTCAAAGTATCTTGTTTCTCTTCATCATCAAAAGGAACAAGCGTCGAGAGTGTTTCGAGGGTTTCTTCAATTTTATCTCGTTTATCCGTCAGCAAAACAAGACGAAAGCTGGTTTCATTTTGGGCAAGAGGGATGCCCTTACGATCATAAAGGTGCCCCCTCAAAGGAATAAGGGGACGGGTAGCAATGCGATTCCCTTCAGCAAGGAGGCGATAATGCTGGCCTTCAAGAATTTGTAAGACATACATTCTTCCCAACAGAACAGCAAAGAGAAGGAGTTGGATAACCCCTAAAAAAAGAACGCGTCGAAGAAATCGTGTGTTTTCTCTTTCAGACATGAGCGTGTAATCGTAAATAAAGATGGCTGAGCATCCATACTAAAATAGGATATAAAACAACCCCATAAAACCATGAGACTATCAAAGACACATCTCCTCCCACACAAAGACCATACACGAGTAAGAAGATGAAGCTATACACTCCAAAGGCTCCCCAAATTAAAGAGAAGCTGAGAGAGATTAAGAGGGGGCGGACATATGGCCCTAAAAACCCACTCACCATGAGAAGCACTGAAGAAAACCCAAGCTCATTTCCCATAAGAGAGTCATATACAAGGCCAATTCCAAAGAGACTCCAAAGAGGAAGAGCCTCAGGGCGAAAAATAAGCCAATAATACACAGGGATAAGATAAAGAGCTGGCAAAAGAGGATACCCAGCCAACCGTAAGGATGCCCCTCCCATCACAAGGAACAAAACGCTCAAAAAAGGAATATATTTTAAAAGATGATAAAAAAGTTGCATGTAAAATCTATAAAAAGGGCAATTAAGAAGCGTCTCTTTATTCTCTATACCTCTAAAAGAGGGATACGTGCAAGGGTTGCAGCTTGACTTAATTGTATATCTCGTGTGGCTAAAGGCACTTGTTCTCTCACAGCAAGATCGAGATAGGCCGCATCATAAGCACTAAGTGCATATGTTTTCTCTTATTTGTCATCCCCGTAAAGGCGGAGATCCAGGAAACAACTGGATTCTCGCCTACGCAAGAATGACAGCGAGAAGTAGTAAAAATATCCCATTTTCATTTTGAACGAGTATATACCACTACCTGTCTGTGTTTGGATAAACTACATTAGTTTGGTACTTCTTGTCTTTTTCATTCCAGAAGGAGTTAATAATTAAATTATTTAGGTATTCACTCCAAGTTATTTTTCCATAATCTTCCTTTTTGAAGTCCACAGGAAGTACAATTTCGTTTTGAAAATTAATGTGTTTGTTATCCTTATCATACCCATACATATTCATGGTCATCGTTGCCGTCGAGTCTTTCCCAATGAACCAATCCAGCATGTTATCGTCCCCGCTCCACAAGTTCCCCTGCGAACTTAAATCTATGTCCATGGTAATTTGCTGAGATTGTGCACTAATGAGCTTTGTGCTCATCTCCATGTTATCGTTCGGAGAAACGCTCAATTGGATGCTAGGGGGTGATTTCCCTTCTAAAAAGTCGTTTGGAAAGCCAATCGTCGTGATAGCATATGCACTACTCGACATCCAAGTCACATAGCAGGCTAGCAGGCTTAAGCGACGAAACAAAAGAGAGCTTCTTGAGAGTGAACATTGTTTTTCCTTTCAGTCGTATTTATTTATGACCTTTTGTAAAACTATAGTAAATTAAAATTTAGTAAACGAGAGGATTTAAAATTAATTTTTATACACTTACCTTAAGAATGCACTCTACCATATCCCATTCTCCTTATTCCCCCCCCAAAGCCGTCTGCATTTCCTTAAGAATTTCTTCCGATTGAGGCTTGAGCACATGAATCCATTCAATGGTACGAAAGGGGACAAAAGGCCGAACACGAATCTTACCACTCACGACGTCATCTACAATTCCAACAGGCAAACCAGGCGGAAAGATTCCTCCAAGGCCAGATGTAACCACTTTTTCGCCCTTTTGAATTTTGAGACTATCCCCCACATACACAAGAGTGGGTAAAAAGCTTCCATCTCCCGCTAAGATTGCTTTTTGTTCGGATGAGGCTGTCATCACAGGAATTCTTGAATCAACATCCGTCAGAAGCAACACGCGCGCAACGGTGGTTCCTACTTTTTCAAGGCGCCCCACCACTCCTTCGGGAGCAAGTATTGCTTGATCCTTTTCAAGCCCTTGGTTGCTTCCTGCGCCAATCAAAAAAAAATGATGGAGCCCATCATAAGGAGTTGAAAGAACACGTGCTATAAGGTGATGGTATTTTTCCTCGGCAAATGCATTTAAATCTTGTCTTAGAACAGCATTTTCATGAACCAAAGGCTCTAACGCTTGTAACCGCCACTTAAGATCTTCGTTTTCAGCAATTAACCGAGCATACTCCTCTTGAAGATGCATGAAAGTATGGCTTTCTTTCAAAAGCCAATGAGCTTCTTGAAAAGGGTATATGAGAGCTGCTTGGGTCCAGGCAATCCCTTCAAAAAGACTTTGTTGAAAAACTTCATAGAAGGGTCTGTAAAATCGAAGAGTTCCTCCACCAAGCAAAAGCAAAAGAAAGGTTACTATCCCAAGCTTCTGTCTCCATTGATACACGCGCGAAGGATACGGATTTGCTGTTGGTTTTAAAGGACCCGGTTTTTTATGACGCCTAAAGAGGGACACACTCGAACCTCTCTTAAACGCTGATCAAAACATTTTTATGATGGTTCATTAAATCCAGCGCTTTCCCCGTTCCTAAAGCCACACAAGATAAAGCATCTTCTGCAAGCACAACAGGAAGACCTGTCGCTTCTCTAAGCAACACATCGAGGTTAGCGAGGAGCGCTCCTCCCCCTGTGAGGACAATTCCTCGATCAACGATATCCGCAGCAAGCTCAGGCGCGGTATTCTCAAGAGCGAGCTTCACACCTTCCACAATCGCAGCTACAGGTTCACTGAGGCTTTCTGCAACTTGTTTCTCAGAGATGGTTATCTCTTTAGGAATGCCATTAATAAGATCTCGGCCCTTAAGCTCCATCGTACGACCTTCCCCTACTTGAGGAGGAAGAGCAGAACCGACTCCTTTTTTAATGCGTTCTGCACTGGCCTCTCCAATGAGAAGATTATGCTGACGACGGATGTAACTGATGATGGCTTCATCCATCTTATCTCCACCAACACGCACAGATCGAGCATAAACAATGCCACCCAAAGACAATACGGCAACTTCTGTTGTTCCACCACCAATATCAACAACCATACTTCCCGTAGGCTCAGTCACAGGAAGACCCGCGCCAATAGCGGCTGCCATCGGTTCTTCGATCAGATAAACACTTCGTGCGCCTGCGCTCTCGGCGGATTCTTGGATAGCGCGCCTTTCAACTGCTGTTGACCCTGAAGGAACACAAATAATAACGCGTGGGCTGACAAATCTACGGCGCTTATGAACTTTATGCATGAAGTATTTAATCATTTCCTCAGCGACATCAAAGTCCGCAATTACACCTTCTCTCAAGGGACGAATCGCTTGAATATTCCCTGGTGTTCGCCCCACCATAAGCTTGGCTTCTTCCCCTACAGCAAGCACCTGCTTTTTGTCGCGCAATGTAGACATAGCCACAACCGACGGTTCGTTTAATACAATTCCTTGTCCCTTTACATAAACAAGAGTGTTGGCTGTTCCTAAATCAATCGCCATATCTGAAGAAAGTTTGCCAAGTAACCTTGAAAACATTGCTAATTTACTCCATGCTAGTGTTTGAAAAAGGGTGCTGTAAGCCCTTTGTGATGTATAACGACACACTCTTACTAACTTTTAAACATACTCCTTATGCCTATAGCATATTCTTTGCTTCTGCACAGCTTTTTTTTGGAAAATGCGATCACATCTACGCTTTAATGTTCAAGCCTTCAGTTAACATAATTTTAACCTATACCTGAGACACTGTTTTGAAAGTAAATATACGTTAATGGGCTCAATGACACCTGACGAAAATATCATCCCTAAAATTTCTTATTTTCGTCGAGGGTTAGTGGAGCATCATCCTCTCGCCAGGATTCGTCAATTTCTGTTTGGACATCCTTTGAGAACATCTCATCAACACAGAGAACGACTAGGTTTCTGGTTAGGATTTCCTATTCTGTCCGTTGATACTGTCTCGTCGCTAGCTTATGCAACAGAAGAAATTCTCTTGGCTCTTTCTATCTTGGGAAGTCAAACATTTTCTTTCTCACTGCCTATCACAGGCGTTATTATCCTTTTGTTATGGACATTGGTTGTTTCTTATTCTCAGACAGTGGAAGCCTATCCTGAAGGGGGGGGGGCCTATATCGTTGCAAAACACAATATTGGTTCTTTTGCTAGCATTTTTGGCGCTTCTGCTTTAATTCTCGATTACATCCTCACAGTAGCGGTTTCGGTTACAGCAGGCGTAAGGGCACTTACTTCTGCTTACCCCCAACTTCTTCCTTTAACAATAGAACTCTCCCTTATAGGAGTTCTACTTTTAGGCTGGCTTAACTTACGAGGTGTTAAAGAATCCGCGCGTATTATCTCATTTCCCGTATATGCTTTTATTCTGATGGTCATTACCATATGCCTCTTAGGTTTTTTCATGCCACTGCCAGAAAGCAACGTAACTGTGCCTCATCAAGAGACAGATACACTTTGGTCTTTTTTTACTCTTTTTATTGTATTACGCGCCTTTGCAGGAGGGTGCACAGCCATGACAGGTATCGAAGCTGTTGCCAATGCGGGCAGAGTTCTCAAAGAACCAACACGCCGCGTTTCTCAGCGTATCTTACTGGCTATTGGCCTAACTGTTGCCTTTTCTTTTTTTGGAATTACCAAGTTAATAAATGATTTGGGGATTATACCTTCACCAACCGAAAGTATTACAAGTCAATTAGCTCATTATGTGTTGGGGGATGCTTTTTGGTATACGACTTTTCAATTTTTAACGGCTGGAATCCTTTTTTTAGCTGCTAATACGGCTTTTGCTGGGTTTCCTCAACTAGCTGCCATGGTCGCTAAAGATAAATGGCTTCCTAAACAGTTAAATGCCATAGGCGATCGTCTTGTTTTTTCTTATGGAATTGTGTGGCTGACCATCATTTCATGCTTTCTCATTATTATTTTTAAGGGTAACACTCATGCTCTCATCCCTCTGTATGCTATTGGAGTTTTTAGTGCCTTTACTCTGAATCAAGTGGGCATGACACGTTTTTGGCTTAAATCTCACCTTAAAAATAAAGAGAAAAAACAACACTCAATGTTACGCGAGAAGCGCTTTGTGTCTTGTCACACCAAAATGTTTATTAATGCCTTTGGGGCAACTTTATCTGGACTCGCTCTGATCGTCACCTTCATTGCTAAGTTTGCCGAGGGGGGGTTTTTAATTTTTATAGCTATCCCTCTCATGATCAAGACATGCTATATTATCCGAAATCACTACCAACGGATAGAAAAGCAGTTAGCTGTAACGCTTTACTCAAAAGAACAAGATGGGCAACCCCATTTTTCTGACTCCATGTCCAGAGCTGTTGTGGTTCCTGTGTCTTCTCTTCACCGGGGCGCTTATAAAGCACTCTCTTTTGCACGTGAAATTAGTAAAAATGTTGTTGTTGTGGTGGTGGATATTAATCCGCAAGCTGCTGAATTGACGCGCAAGCAACTTGAAGAACTACGCTGGGATCTAAAGATAGTGATTTTGCCGTCACCCTATCGTTCAATTCTTCAACCCATCATTGAGTATGTCCATTATCTAGATAAGCTCGACGATCAATTGGTAACCATTGTCTTACCTGAAATAGTCCCCGCAAAATGGTGGCAACACTTTTTACATAATCGTACTGCCGATGCCATTACACGCGTTCTTTCTTGGTCTGAACATATTCCCAACCAAGCCCGAATCATTATTAATGTTCCTTTTCATGTGAAGAACTAAGATAGTGACTAGGAAAACGCTCTCTTTGCACATACCCAACAGCTAAATTTCTTACATCACGGGACACTAAGGCCAGATCACTTTTTCATGTTGGATTTTTTGTGTGCCGCTTGAGTAAGTTCATAGTATTCAAAGCGTCTTGATTTGAGGGCAGGACATTCGGAGCGTGGCTGGTAGGAGGATTTGATGACGTGGGCGGGGAATCATTCGTGGCGTCATGACCGGGAGAAACATTTAATAGTGACTCGTTATTAGAAGGCGAGGGAGTCTGAGGAACATTGATGAGAGGCGAAACACTTGAATTGCGACTAGCAGCAGGTGCTGATGGGGACGGAGCAATACTCAGAGAGGGTTGGGTGAGAGGAGCTGTCTGCGTAGCAGAAGAGGAGGGATACGCAGCCTTGTTAGAGGGGATACACGTTACCTCAATAGCAGGCATCGGGAGATTGGCTAGTTGTAGAGATGCCTTATCGTGTATTACATTTTTTATAATCCCCAAATTCGAAGGACATGTGCATTGAGAAAGAGATGGGAGTGAATGATGTTTATCGTTGCATGCATAGTAAGTGGTATGACCTTGGCAAGTAATTTGTACCGTATTAGTCCCATCAAGTATGGGACAGCGCACGGCGCAGGTTGGACGATCTAAAAAACATGCTTGTGTCCATCCTATAGAGGGAAAAGAAGCGCTGAGAAGACTGCTTAGGATGAGTAAAGAAGTATGACGAGACATAAGACTTATCCCTTTTTTGTGGTGTTCTTCTATAAATTCTCAACTCTCTTGTTAGAGTCTTAGCAAATTTTGTTTCAGAATTTAAATAACCATATCCCTTATTCCTTAAGAGAGAATTAAAAAAATTAGAAATGGCTAAATTTTGACAAGAGGCATGGTCCTCTTTTGCTGCATTAAAAATATTAACAATGTGTTAATCTTTTTTTATTATAATAAAATAAATAAAAGGAGACCAAACATGATTTACAAAGAATGTATTGATGCTTGTTTTGACACAGTCAAAGCAGCTGAGCGATGTGCTTTTGAGGGTAAAAGCTCAAAAGAATGTTCATCGGAGATGTCTTGCTGTATAGCATGCGCTGAGATTTGTACACTTGTAGGACGCCTCACAGCAAGAGGCTGTTGCACAAAAGACTTGTACGAATTTTGTGCAAAGGTTTGTGATAATTGCGTCAATGAGTGCGGTAAAATGGATGGCGAACACTCAAAAACATGCTCTGCTGCTGCTAAAAGATGTGCAGAGTGTTGCCGCAAGTGTCAAAAAGATTGTGGAAAGTAAGATTAAACGGTAGTAAGGAGTCATTATTAACTTCTAATGACTCCTATGGCTCCTTTTGGTCTTTACATTCATTGGCCCTTTTGCCTCTCTAAATGTCCTTATTGCGATTTCAATAGCCATGTTCGAGAAAAGATAGAGCAGAAACAATGGAGAGAAGCTCTTTTAAAAGAGCTGTTCCATGCGTCTCACGAAGGATCACAAGGGATTTTATCGAGTATTTTTTTCGGAGGGGGAACACCATCTTTGATGGATCCCGAAACAGTCGCCTCTCTTATTGAAACAGCAAAGTCTCTTTTTCCCACCCTCCCTCATGTGGAAATCACGCTAGAAGCTAACCCAAGCACAGTAGAAGCAAAAAAATTTGAGGCCTTTCGAAATGCAGGCATTAATCGCCTTTCTATAGGCATTCAATCCTTACGTGATGAGGCGTTATCTTTTTTGGGGCGCCGCCATTCTGCAAAAGAAGCCCTGAAAGCCCTTGATATTGCTGCGACTTATTTTCCTCGCTATTCCTTTGATTTAATTTATGCACGACCTCATCAAACAGAGGCCGCGTGGGAAACAGAACTAAGAGAAGCGCTGACTTATGCGAAGGGCCATCTATCTCTTTATCAGCTTACCATCGAACCCCAAACAGCTTTTGCAACGCGCTTTGCTCGGGGAGAAACCATGACTCTTGAGGAGGATCCAGCGGCTTCCCTTTATGAACTTACGGAAAATATGATGCAGGAGGCAGGTCTCCCCTCTTATGAAGTATCGAATTATGCAGCTCCTTCTCAGGAATGTCAGCACAACCTTCTGTATTGGAACTTTGAGAATTACATAGGGATTGGGCCAGGAGCCCATGGCAGAATCACTCTTGAGGGAGTAAAACATGCCACCTCTCGTCATAAAGCGCCAGAAACCTGGCTCGCGGCCGTGGAAAAAGAGGGGCACGGACTTCAGATCATTGAGTCTCTTTCGTCCGAAGAACGCCTTCAGGAACTTACCCTAATGGGATTACGCTTAACAAAAGGGCTGTCCTTAAAGCGTCTCCAAGAAGAAACGGGCCTTAGTCCCGGGGAAGCTTACCCCGGGCTATCTTTACTTGAGCAAGAAGGACTTTTGAGTCAAACACCCACTCATCTTATTCCTACAAGAGAGGGACGCTTGAAACTCAATGGCCTTATTACGTTTTTACTCAAAAACTCTGCGGCGCAGGACTTACAACCCTAAACCCTGAAGGATTGACTTCCAGAATCGCAAGGCCACGCTCATTCAAACCCTGCGGCGTTAAACGGAAAAGTCCCTCTGTCCCTGCAAACCCTTGATCAAAGGTAAGGGTCTCAGAGGTATAGCCCTTATCAGCCAAGGCAAGCGAGAGCGCAATGGCATCATAAGCAAGGCTTGCGATACGCGGAGGGGGACGGCCGTAGGCTTTTTGGAAACGCACTTCAAAGTTCTCTCGACCTTCTGGGGTGGTGGAAGCAAAAAGGCTTCCTTCAAGCCCGGGTATATGGAACGTCTCCGGTGTATCCCACTGTCCGCTTCCCAAAATTTTGAGGGATCCTTGAGGTCCTAAAAGGCGCATGAGAAGTGCCAAATTCTCTCCCCCTTCTGGGATCAAAAGAGCATCCACTCCTTTGCTCTTATACGTCATTACTTCTTCTAAAAGGCGAGAATTTCCGGGGTTTCCGTCAAGAATGTCTCCTTTTTCGTAATGGGAGATTCCCAGAAGTTGAAGTTTTCCTTGGGACTCAAGCTGTCTTAACGTATGGTCAATCAACTTTCCATACTGATCTTGCGGCGTTAAGGCCACAATTTTTATGAGGCCTTTCTCTTTAGCATAGCCTACAACGCGGTCAATTTGTTGAGACGGTAAAAAACCTAAAACATATACTCCATGACCTGCAACGCTCTGATCGGTGGAAAAACAGATGAGATTTGTTTTTCGTGACGCGAGCAGCGGTTTTACCTTTTCAACTTCCGAGGCAAAAATGGGGCCTAGCAAAAGCTCAGCCCCTTGATCAAGGGCCTTTTGAGCCGCAAGATGCGCTCCTTGAGCTGTGTCTTGAGGAATCAAGGTAATGGAAGAAGACTCCCCTTCAAAAAGGGCTAATTCTGCGGCATCTAATAACCCTTGCCCGAGCTCTGCATGCGGACCAGAGAGGGGAAGAAGAAGACCTATCTTATGAGATTTGAGAGCCGGTTCTACTGGAGGTAGGGGTACCGAAACAGGCGGAACGGGCTTTATTTTTGGAGGAGGAGGTGTCACCACAGGAGGGGCTTCTGGTGCCTTTGGACCACAAGAGGTTAAGCCAATCAAAAGGCTCCCCCACATTAAAAAGCGTAGCATTCGTGTCATTGTGAGTCTCCCTAGTGAAAGTGAGCTTAAAATACTCTCTTATAAGAGTGAAGTAAATAAGGGAAAGGGGGATAAACTTGTCACCGAATGTTTTTCAAAGAGTAAGACTTTTGCTTTTAAAGTGTTGAACTTTAACAGGAGACTGCTTAGTTGAAGTTGCGCCTGACGGATTACAAATTGCTGGATTGCAATAATCGCTGTTATAAGAAGGACCACAACTAGTGCCACCCTCACAACTACCAGTTCCACACATTTTGTAACAACAACTAGCGTTTCCTAACTCTCCAGCGGAAAAGCATTGTCCCACATTTGTGGCAGTATTTAAACAGCAGAAGTTAGCTGAGCCCCCACAAGCTTGAGGAACTCCGGCTTGGGAGCCAGTCGTAGGGGTACCACAACAGGTTGTATAAGAAGAGGATGCATAACATTGTCCTACATTTGTAGAACTATCCAAACAACAGAACTCATTTAAACCACATACTTGGTTGCCACCAGTTTTAGTCGTTCCGCAACATTTTGAATAATCAGATGTTGGGTAACACGCTCCGTTGCAGCAAATTTCGTTAGCTGTACACGCAGGAGAACATGTGGACTGCGCCTGTACAGCTACTCCCTTCATAAGAGAACAGAACACCAAAATCTTGATGATTAACAGAAGTCTCCAATTGCATACTTTCATTCTTCTCTCTCCCTGTTTTTATTATGAGAAGGGTCGGCAAAAAGGAAAAATTTTTGTGCTTGTTTCTATTCTATCCCCCTTCTTAAACCGATGACAAGAAGAAGAATTCATGATTTATGGTATATGATAATAAATTATATAAAGCTTCCTAAAAGTCATGCTCTACCTTATAGCCACTCCTATTGGAAACTTAAAAGACATCACCTTGCGGGCGCTTGAAGTGCTGAAAGAGGTGGATGTTATTGTTTGCGAAGATACGCGCGTTTCTTCAAAACTCCTTAACCATTATGCAATTTCGAAACCCCTCCTCGCCTATCATGATCACAATGCGGAAACCATGCGCCCACGTCTTTTAGCGCAGTTAAAAGACGGAAAAAACATTGCTTATATAACGGATGGAGGGATGCCGCTTATTTCCGATCCTGGCTTTAAACTTGTGGTAGCGTGTCAAAAAGATTCTCTTCCCTACACCGTTATCCCAGGTGTGTCCGCCCCTTTAACAGCCTTGTGCCTTTCAGGGTTAGCCCCTGACCGATTTTTGTTTTGCGGTTTTTTACCTCCAAAGGAAGGGGCCCGTAAAGCAGCCCTTGAAGACGTAAAAGAAATTCAGGCTACCCTTATTTTTTTTGAATCTCCTCAAAGGCTTGTCCCTTTCCTAAAAGATGCTGTGGAAATTTTAGGAGATCGGGAGGGAACTGTTTGTCGGGAAATGACAAAGCTTTTTGAAGATGTGCAGAAAAACACCCTCTCATCTTTAATAGCTCATTATGAAATCCATCCTCCTCGTGGAGAAATCGTTCTCGTTATAGAGGGCGCGTCGTCTATTGCCTCTCTTTCACCTGAGGATCTTAAAATTCATTTGCAAGACGCCCTTGAAAGGTATTCTCTAAAAGAGGCTGTGGATCTTGTGTCCAAAGCTTTGAGGATGTCAAAGCGGGAGGTTTACCAACATGCGCTTAGCCTTAAATCCGAAAAAACGCGCGTACCTTAAAGGAAAGCGAGGAGAATGGATCGCCTCTCTTTACTTACGATGCAAAGGATATGAGATTCTTGAAAATCGCTTTAAAACGCCCGTCGGAGAAATTGATCTTTTGGTACGCAAAGGAAAAACTCTTGTAGCCGTCGAAGTCAAAAGTCGAGATTCTCTCGAGAAAGCAGCCTTTTCTATCACATTCGCTCAACAACGCCGAATTGAGCAAGCTCTTCTCTATTATCTAACACGCAAATCTTTACCCGTTAGTCTTCGATTTGACGTTATCTTAATGGCACCGTGGAGGTGGCCTTACCATGTGGTGGGAGCTTGGAGAGGACTCTAATTTATTGACCAAAAATATAGATTTTCCCAACTTGATCGAACTCTCCCCCTCTGGCATGAATCACGCGAATTTGTTCCGGCTTTAGGCCAAGTTTCAAAAGGATGTTTTTGACTTCTTCTCCTCTCTTAGAAGGAGACTTCTCACTCCCAATACTTACAACATCAATAATATCTGAAGACGTTGTAAACCCACTCTTCGCGGACGAAAAAAGATACCATTTATGTTTTTGGATATCTTCATCAGCGTTTAAAATCGCTAAAGGAGACCTACCATTAGCTGCCATTGCATAATCCGCCATGGGCGTAACAGATTTGGCTTTTTCAGAGGAAGGGGACGTCGTCACTTCTGGCGTTGCAGGGAGAATTTTTGGGCGGGATTCTACAGCAACTGGAGCCAATGGCTTTATGGGTGTCGTGGAAGTCTGAGGTTCTGCTTTTCCTGGAACAGGTTCCTCTTTGGGAGAACTCACTGGCGCTACGGAAGCTTGAGGAGGCGCCTTTTCTGAAGCAGGTTCCTCTTTGGGAGAACTCGATGGCGCTGCGGAAGCTTGAGGAGGTGCCTTTTCTGAAGCAGATTCCTCTTTGGGAGAACTCAATGGTGCTACGGAAGCTTGAGGGGGTGTCTTTCCTGGAACAGCTACCTCTTTGGGAGAACTCGATGGTGCTGCGGAAGCTTGAGGAGGTGCCTTTTCTAAAGCAGATTCCTCTTTGGGAGAGCTCGATGGTGCTGCAGAAGCTTGAGGCTTCGGTTTTGTTGGAGACGCCGTCTCTTTTGAAAGAGCGGGCGCTGGTTTGGACTTAGATGGCTTTTTAGGCGCATGAGGGGGTTTTCTATGAGAGTGAGAACTAGGGAGAGAAATGGGTTCGAGAGCAATGATTTCCGTCGGCATCTGCGCCATCCTTGGAGATGACATCATAAATCGACCACTTTCAACAGCCAATGAAAGATCTTCGAAGCGCAACTGCTCGTCAGTTAGCCACTGGCCTTGCCGCCATATATTAGCAACCATAACACTTAAAATTTGGCAAATTTTCCCATTTAATTGATCAAGTTCTTGTCTTATTAAAATAAGTTGAGCATGATCCTCATCTACAGCTCCCGGAAGCACTAGAGTCTGCTGTACCTGAGAGTTCATCGATTGAGTTTGTTGCGAAAAATTCTGAAACTCTTGAGAAAGATCACCCAGTTTCCCAAGGACATGTGTGATTTGAACCAACTGTTGAGAAGCTTCTCCCCGAAGCGCAACAAGTTGGGGGTTTGCAGGCGTTGTCCCAAGTTGAAGCTTGGCCTCAATATCGCCAACAATTTTATGATACTGATTAGCTTCAAGAATTATACTTTCATATTCTTGACGCGTCTTCTGAATCACAGGTTCTATTTTACCTTGTAACTCTTGAAGCATTTTTTTCGTTTCAGCGACCTTGCTTCCAACCAATGTTTTCGTAGGGACAAGGGTATCTACAGTGGATGAAATAGTAGGAAGAGCCAAACGCGCTATGGGAAGGCCCGGGGCTTGCACATCACTGTCCTGTGCACTGCTTGTTTCGAGATGACAAAAAGCCATCGACAAGAAGAGAGTAAATTTATAATAAATTTTGCGTCCCATGGATGAATCTCTGTTCATTTCGCTTCAAAATTTGCCGCTAGCATACAACCTCATCCTTTTGCACACAAAACATTTTTTAATAAAAAGAATATTTAGGTAACGTTCATCTCGTTCTTTTTCCTATAAAAGGCAAGACAAGAGATGAAAGAGTGGCAATAACTGCACTTGTGTAAAACATCATGGAAGGTCCAGCATCGCTCCAAACCCATCCCGCAAGGGTATTAGCAAGAATTAAGCACCCTCCATTAACAAGATGAAAAAGACCAAATCCTGTTCCTCTGACGTGTTCTGGACAGGCATCTGCCAAAAAAACAGCAAGAATACTTTGAGTAATTCCCATTTCAGCACCCCAAACTAAAACACCTCCTAAAATGATATAAATAGACCCTCCATGAGCAAGAAGGAGGTTGGCAACAACGATAAGAGCGATGCCTAAACACATCATAGATCGTCGGCCTATTTTATCGGACAAATAGCCAACGGGGTAAGCTGTTGCAGCGGTAGCCATATTTTGAACCACCATCACAAGAGGAACAAGGTGAAGATCAAGGCCTGTTTGCTCTGCTCTTAAGAGTAAAAAGGCCCCTGAAAAATTAGACGTCATAAAGAGGCCACTGAGCACAAGAACGAGCCAAAAAGAAAGGGGTAAGTTTACGACATCTTGCCACTTGAGTTTCTGTTTTGTTGGTTTTTTGTAAAATTTCTCATCAACGGGGTCTTTCACAAAAAGAAGGAGAACAATCAATGCAAGAGCTGTTGGGATCGCTCCCACCCAAAAAACAAGAGAGTAATCATTTTGCGTCACCCACAAAAGAAAAACAGCGAGAATAGCTCCTGAGAAAGAGCCCACACGCGCCAACGACTCGCGTAAACCATAGCAAGCTCCTTTTATATCAGGAGGCGCAAGGTCCCCTACAAGAGCATCGCGAGGAGTGGCTTCTAAGCCATTTCCCACCCGATCAAAAGCCCGGCTTAAAAAGACGCCCTCCACTGTGCTTGAAAGGGCCAAAAAAGGGCGGGAAATGAGATAAAAAATATACCCCACAACAATAATGACTTTTCTTTTGTGGATAAAGTCACTGATAACGCCTGCAAATACACGGGTTACAAGAGAGATAGCTTCAATAAACCCCTCGAGAATCCCTAAAACAAAGGTGCTGGCCCCTAAGACTTGTGTAACGAACAAGGGGCTTAAGGTAAACACAATGACAGCTGAAATTTTTATTAAAAAAGACACGCTTCCCAACGCCCAAATACTAGGGGGAATGGCAGGATGATATGATGAAGAGTGACGCATGGAGTCCTAAGCGGTCTTTAATCTATGCATGTATGTGGCATGGAGCAGAGGAGTTTGTCTAGGTGCTTTGTGAGAAAAAAAGATGCTTTTTGATCTCATACCACCTATGGGTTCCCTTAGTTATCCTTTACACCTGGGAACAGCCTTTTGTGTTGTAAATTCTGGATCCTTCCTGACTTCGTGAAAAGAACGTTGATGGAATCTCTTATTGTTGTGCTAAAATTTTTGATGAATGCAAGATAAAACCTTTGTGGATCCTGATCAGATCTTACGCTTTCAGAACAAAAAGTGTTCTTATTATTTGAACCCAGGCGCTTGGACAGACAATAGATTCTGAAATTGAAGAATTAAATGCTATCGCTTATATGATTAGGACGAATATAGATGAAATTCAAGTTGAAAAAAGACTTTCATGTTCTTATATAAGATATGATTATCTTTTTTATATGTGGTAATATTTTTTAGGTTTAATGTTTTGATATGCGTGTAAATTTAAAAACTTTTTTATTTTTTGCCCCAATCCTTCTTTGTGGAATCACCTCTGCGGCTTTAGCGATGGAGGATTTTGACAATAGACTAGAACTCAAAATAACCAGGCACAGCCCGCTCCTCAAATTCCGGCTTCCCGACGAAACCGAAGTTCATATTAATGGAGCCAATCAAGTATGGGTTAAAACAGTCTACCAAGGGTATCCCGCTACACCTTGGCAAGATTACGCTTCATCTAATAAATTCAATTTTAGGATTAATGTCCAGGTGGGGACTTCTGATTCGCTGGAACTGCTCATTCCTAAAGGAATTAATCCCTTCTCTTTTTTTGAAGGTTCAGAAATTGCCGTGGACAGTGTGAACGCCTGGGTTAAAGAGAAAAATGGACCAGGGTACTACGCAACCCCCTTCGACACGTTTGCAAAAAAAATAGGCTTACCAAATGCAAAAGCTACCCTTGTTGATCCTTTGCCTGTCGATGATATAACCCAACTTCCTTTGAACGAAGCTATAACTGCCCGCCGCTTTACACCCAGAGATATCGAAGAGATCGTTCTTAGAAATCCAGGCATGATCGACAGGGCTCAACACGGTTTTAAAGGAAAAACCTTTCTTTTTTATAATGTGAGCGGTGAAAACTACGCATGTCTATTTTATGCCTTACAGGTTCCTCGGGAAACCCTTATTTCAGCTATTATTGAGGCAGCACAAAGAGATGATGCTATGGGGATAGAAATTCGTAATGTTTTACGAACTCCTGTACTGGAAAATCTTGGACTAGCTGAAGAGGCATTCAATCCCATGAGCCATATCACAAAAGGTGAAGCGGTTGACTTTTTGGAGCCCTTTAAGCAAGACGGCGTTTTTGCTCCCTATGAAGTTGCTCTTGCCTATGGAATTTTACATAATAAGCAAGTATTTGTATGGCAATACCAAACCAATAAAGAAGTGAGCCTCTTGGGGTACAACGAAAATCCTTTCCCAGAGTCCATCCATTTAGGGTACTATCCTAGACACTTTCAACGACTGGTCCTAGAAGAGGATACCCCAGAAGTTGCCTTTAACAAAGCTCTATCATTATTAATTGAACACAGAGCTAGCAATAGGGAACTTTCATCCTTTATCACAGAAAACGAGAAGGAACGGTTAAAGAAGAGAGTGGATGATAGTCCAAACTCACCTTTTGAACTTTGACGAAAAGAGAACTCACTGCGAGACAAAATCTCAAGGATGTCGATGGATTTTAATGTTCTAGTATGCTCTTCTCTACAAACTGGAACAAAATTCCAAAATAAAAATGAGATCCTCACCTAAAATTAAAACTGGCTAATTCAAAGAGCTCTCCAACTAATCACAGATCAAAACGAAGACTAAAGGTTCGGAGCATCAGTGGACAAAAGCAAATTTTGGAAGTACCTTTCTCTAGAAAATATTCTCAAATGATATTATCCCTGTAGTCATGATGCACCTCTCTCTTTCTCCTCATCTTCTTATTCATTGGTTGCAAAGTCATTCACCAGAAGCGCTGACAATGAGTCTTCTATTCGTATGTGGTGGGACCATTCTTTTCATGATGCGCCTTTATGGAGCCGTGGGATTGATGGTGTATAGCGCTCTTGCTGTGATTGTGGCTAACCTTCAGGTGCAAATGGCCACTCAGTATCAGTTTTTTGAAGAGCCGATTGCCTTAGGGACAATCGTGTTTTCCTCGATTTTTATTGTGAGCGGTATTTTAACCGAATATTACGGAAAGGCCCAAGCGCGAAAAGCCGTATGGATGAGCTTTACGGGAATGATTCTGATAACTCTCTTTATGCTCTTTACGGTTGGGTTTAAACCAGCACCCGGCTTTAATGAAGCCCATCAGGCCATATGTGTGCTTTTCTTTCCAGCGCCTGCTCTTATTGCAGCCAGCCTCATTGCCTATGCCATAGGACAACTCAATGATATTTGGATTTTTGCAACCCTCTCCCGTCTTACGCGAGGAAGGTTGCTCTGGCTACGCTCCTTTGTGGCCACCTTAATCGGGGCTTTCTTGGATAACTTGGTTTTTAGTGTGCTGGCCTGGATGGTTTTTGCACCTCGCCCCTTGCCGTGGGCGACCGTCTTCTTTACCTATGTATTAGGGACCTATATCTTGCGCGTTTTTGTGGCGATAGTAGGGATTCCCTTTATATACTTAGCACGGTTTATGGTAAAATAATGTTTAAATTTGACATCACGTTTCAGTCTCCTTCCTCGAAGGCACGACTTGGTCGCTTAAGCACTCCCCATGGTGTGGTGGAAACCCCTGCGTTTATCTTTTGCGCCACCAAAGCAGCGATTAAAGGCGCCACCACCCAAGATATGCGGCGAGAGAAAACCCAAATTATTCTCGCCAACACCTACCATTTGATGCTGCAACCTGGTCCTGAGCTTATGGCAAAGATGGGCGGCTTGCATCGCTTTATGGGGTGGGATGGGCCTATGCTGACCGATTCGGGTGGATTCCAGATTTTCAGTCTAGGCCATGGCTCCGTTGCGGAAGAAGTGAAGGGGCGACGAGGGTCTTCACGCTCTAAAAGCCTTTTAAAGATTAATGAAGAAGGGGCCACCTTTAAGTCCTATCTCGATGGAAAGAAGCACGTCTTAACACCCGAGAGATCCATCCAAGTGCAACGCGCCTTAGGGGCAGATCTGATCGTTGTGCTGGACGAATGTACCCCTTTTCATGTGGATAAATCTTATACGGAACGATCCATGTATTTGAGCCACCGCTGGGCGGAACGAAGTCTTGCGGAATTTCAAAAGGGTCCTGGAGGAATACAAGCTCTCTATGGCATTACCCAAGGAGGGGTTTACCCAGATTTACGAAAAACCAGTGCGGATTTCGTGAATAGCCTTCCTTTCTTTGGTCATGCGGTGGGGGGGTCTTTGGGGGCTGATAAAACACAAATGAAAGAGGTGGTGGAAATGGCCATGGATCCTCTTGATCCTTCTCGCCCTGTGCATCTTTTAGGCATTGGGGGAGTGAGCGATATTTTCTATGGGGTAGAACAAGGAATTGATACCTTTGACTGCGTTCATCCCACACGTCTTGCACGCCATGGGGGAGCTCTTGTGCCGGCTACACTCGCGGAAGGGCGCGAGCATATCAATTTGCGCAATGCTCAATTTCGAGAAGACCCCCGTCCCATTGATGAAACCTGTGCATGCCAAACTTGTCGGACGTTGTCTCGGAGCTACCTCCATCATCTGTTGAAGGCAGGAGAGCTTTTGGCTATGCATGCCCTCACCCTTCACAACGTACACTTCATGAATCGCCTGTTAGAAGGAATTCGCCGGGCGATTACCGCGGGAACGCTTGATGAGGAACGCAAGAAGTGGGTGGGATAAGAGAGACCCCTTAAGATTTGCGAGGAAAATCTTTACCTCTCCCACAAGGGGAGAGGTAAGATCTCAAGTTCCTCGGAAAGTTTCATGAGATGACTCTCCCATCTTTTTTCCTTGCCTTGATACGAAAAAAATGTTGAAATAAATTTAGTAAAATTTTTACTAGTTTTTTATATCGAACCCGTTTCAGGATTTAATCGGCACACGATCCCGAAATATTTCCCGGGTGAAGCCCGGGGACTAAAGGTTCGGGATGACATAGCAATCAGGGAGGGATTGTGGCGCAAGAAGCTACTCAGAAAATATCTGCAATTTCTCAAATTTTAGCTTCAACGTTTTTGGAAAAAGGAATTTTATCCCTTGATCAAGTGGACGTGGTTCTGAAAGAGCAACGTCTTCGTAGCGCATCTTTTGAAGAGTGTCTTCTCACCTTAGGATTTATGAGTGAAGCGGCGCTTGGTGAAGCACTCTCTTTAACAAGTGGATGTGAGCGGGTGAACCTCAAGCAAATTCTTTTTGATCCCTCCTTAAAAGACCTCGTCCCACGAGATATTGCGGAACGCTATTCTCTGATACCCCTCTCTTTAGAGGAGGGCGTGCTACGTATAGCCTTTGCGGACATCTATAATGTGCAGGCCCTCGACTTTTTACGTCAAACTCTTCCCCATGTTTACCACATCATTCCTCTGGTTGCTCTTGAGTCAGACATTCTTGAAGCCATTGATCAGTATTATGGATATGACTTGTCCATTCGTGGCTTAGTGCGAGAAATAGAAAGCGCGTCCCACCACTCCTTCGTACAAGAGGATGCAATCAATCCAACGATTCGCCTGGTGAATGCCATTATCATGGATGCGATTAAACGTCAGGCCTCTGACATTCATTTTGAGCCAGAGGGAGCGTTTATGCGTCTTCGCTATCGCATCGATGGAATGCTGGCTCAAATCTGCACCCTTCATTCCTCCTATTGGCCCTCTATTTGCGTGCGATTAAAGGTGATGGCGGAAATGAACATTGCTGAGTCTCGGCGCCCCCAAAATGGACGCATGACCTTTTATGTGGGACCGCGGGAGATTGATTTGCGAGTTTCCTCTCACCCCACTGTTCACGGGGAGAATATTGTGGTGCGTATTTTGGACAAAAGCCGCTCTCTTTTGGCGTTGGATGCCCTAGGATATTCGGAGAAAGTCATTTCTCATATAAAAGAAGCACTGCACCACCCCACGGGGATGTTTATCATCACAGGCCCTACGGGATGCGGGAAGACAACATCCTTATATTCCATGCTCAGCTATATGAGTACCCATGCTCTTAATATCATGACTTTGGAAGAGCCTATTGAATATCAACTTCCGCTCATCCGTCAATCAGATGTGCGAGAAGGAGGAAGCATGGATTTTACTGAAGGCGTTCGATCGATTTTGCGTCAAGACCCAGATATTATTTTAATTGGGGAGATACGTGACCCTGCAACGGCTCAAATGGCCCTGCGGGCGTCTATGACGGGACATCAAGTCTTCTCAACTCTTCATACAAACGATTCTCTTGGAGCTATTCATCGATTGGTTGATCTAGGCTTATCACGGCCAATGCTCGCAGGAAACCTGGTGGCCGTTGTTGCACAACGTCTTGTCCGAAAGTTGTGCCCTTCTTGTAAAAAAGAAAGGACGATGCAACCCTCAGAAGCCTGTCTTCTGGGGATTGAAGCGCCTACATCTTTTTTTACACCTCATGGGTGTGCGCTATGTCGCGAAACAGGGTATCACGGGCGGCTTGCTATTGCAGAAATCTTAAACTTTGACGAGGAAATGAATGAGCTTTTGATAAGCGGATCCTCTCGGACTGTTCTTAAAGAAAGAGCCTTGGAAAAAGGCTACCTTCCCATGGCCCAAGATGCACGTCAGCGAATTTTAAAAGGCGACATCAGCCTTGAAGAGGTGAGGCGTGTTGTTGACTTAAGAGAGGGAATATGACTCTTTATCAGTACAAAGCTTTTGGGAAAGAAGGAACTCTCCACACAGGACGGGTGGACGTGAAGTCTGCTGCAGACCTCAAACACCACTTAGAAGAACTCAGCCTGTCTCTCATTACCTATTCGTCTCATAGACAACACATGATCTCTCTGATTTCCCGCAAGGTAAGGACACGATCCTTGATAGATCTATGTCTTCATTTAGAACAATTTGAAAAAGCAGGAATTCCCTTAACAGAAAGCCTCGAAGAACTTTTCAATGTCGAAGAGAGCCCCAAACTTAAAACAACCCTTTTACAGATTCTTCGAGATGTGGAAAGAGGAATGGTGTTTTCAAAGGCTCTGGCAAGACATCCGCTTATCTTTGATCCCATTTTTGTAGGTCTTATCGCCGTTGGCGAAAAGACAGGACGTTTGTCTTTTGTTCTGCAGCATCTTGTTTACCACTTAAAATGGAAAGAAGAGGTGCAGGCCCAAATTCTAAAAGCCTTCCGCTATCCCTTATTTATGGCCACTTTTTTGTTCACAACCGTTGTTGTCTTGATGACTGTTTTAGTGCCAGAGCTTGTTACCTTTATGCAAAGTTTTAGAGGAACGCTTCCCTTCTCGACCCAATGTCTTATTACTATTTCGTCCTTCTTCTCGCGGTATCTTTTTCTTGTCTTAAGCGGTGCGGGAAGCAGCTTTCTTCTGGTTCTCGCTGTCTTTAAATTTCACCCCCACGGACGTTTATGGAAACACCACTTGCAAGAAAGAATACCTCTGATAGGCCCTTTAAAGCGCAAACTGGCCATAGCGCAGTTTTGTCATCTTTTTGCCCTTATGTTTGGGGGTGGAATTGACATTCTTGAGGCCCTTCAGACGGCACGAAACTCTCTTGGAGGAGGAAGTCTCTCCGCTTCTCTCAAAGATGTAGAGAGGTTTGTGAGAGAAGGGAGTCCCCTTTCCAGCGCATTGGAAAAGGGAAGAGAGTTTCCGCCCATGGTGATTCGTATGATTAAGATGGGAGAACAAACAAGCTCCCTTCAGGCTAATCTTTTACATGTGAAAGAGTATTTTGACACAACTCTCAAACGCCATGTGGATCACATGGTGGGGCTCATTGAACCTTGCATGCTTTTAACCGTTGGGGGTGTCATGGCTTGGATCGTCTATTCTGTTTTTGTTCCTCTTTATGAAACGTTGGCGCTTATGGATTATTAAAGGGGGAAGATGAAAGACACATTCCTTTTATATCTTACGGATAAAGAGGTCATCCTTTACCAAGGAGCTTCTGAAAGGATTGCGACTTTCACAGGATCTTTTGAAGAAATTATTCCAGCTCTTGAAACTCATCTTCCGCCAAAGGCGTCCCTTCGTCTTGTGATTGATCGGACACAGCAAGACCTCCACGAGGAAAAGTTACCTCCTCTCTTCTTTTGGGATCGGGCGCGTCTTCTTTTTCACAAGAAAGCAAGTTGGTCCCTTGAAGGGGGGTATGCAGGCGCTCAGTTTTTAAAACAAGATGGTTCTGTCTACCTAAGATGGAGCCATTTTTCTCAAAAAGATCCAATTGTTTCCTGGATTGCATTTGTAAAGACACGTTCAGGATCTATTTTTTTTATTTCTCTTGAAGTAATGACGTTTCTCAGAACGCGCCTCACTCCTTCAAAAGACTATCACTTACTTCTTTATACTGCCCCTTCTCACACACCACGGCACATGGTTTTTAAAGGAAAACGTCTTTTGCTCTCGCGCCTGTCTCATGCAGAAGAAGATCTCAAGGGGTCTCTTCATTTTCTAAGCCGCACCTATGCTGATATCCATGACAACCTTGAAGTCTTCAAATGCGCAGCTCACGACCTCATTACTTTCCTGAGCTCCCAGAAAAAAGCTTCCTTCCCTCTTTCTGAGGCGACCCTTTCGTATAGTTTTTGGGCAAGAAGAAGCATAGGGACTTTTCTTGGCTTCGTCTGCTTATGGTCAGGGGTCGAGCTTTATGAGGGAATTTGTTTCAAACAGAAAATATCCTCTCTTTTGTCTGAGGCGACGTCTTTAAGAGAAACGTCTCAAGACCTGACAACTCGTCTTAAGAATCAGGACGCTCACAAGTTACAAAGAAGCGTGGCTTACTACCAGGAACTCACTCCATATCAAAGAGATCCTTTACAAGATGTTGAGCGACTTTCATCTTTATTAAAAATGCATCCGTTTTATCTTGAAAGTGTTGAATGGCATCATGAACAGCACCTTGAAATTTTACTCACCTTTCTTATCGACAAGACTTCAAAAAAAGACGTTCTTGCTGCATTCGAATCCTTTCTTTTATCAACCCAAGAGCATTTTCCCCGCAGTCAAATTCAAGTTTTAGAAGCACCTTTTAAAAGTGGTTCCCATGAGACGTTTAAAGGATCAGCTGAGGATGTCCTTCCACGTGTTCGCCTTAAAATTGAGGATCCATGAAAAGAGAAATGCTCTTTCTTGCAATATCAAGTAGTGTTTGTGGTCTTGGCCTTTGGTCAGCTATTGAGTTTCGTTATACACAAGAACAAGCCTTTCATCACGCCCTGAAGACCTTCACTGCCTTTCAGCACAAAACTCAAGATTTGAAAGAGAAGCTGGCGTTTCTTGAGTCTCATCAAGAGGAAATTCATTTTTTAAATGAAAAAGGATGGATGACTCCAAAAAACCGTCTCATCGTTGCTGAGTTTCTAGAAAACTTGCAGCCTTTGTTACCAGAGATTTCCTATCAATTCTCTCCTGAAACCATAACGGAAATGACAGATAACTTTTCTTTTAAAATCACGCGCATTTCTTTTGAAACAAAGTCTCCTTTTGATGTTGAAGCCTACGCTTTTATTGCAGTCCTTTTAAGCCAGTTTCCTGGTATTCTTATTCTTCGAAGTTTCACTCTAAGACGCCAAGAGGAAGAGCCTCCTTGCATTCAAGGGACAGTGATTGCTGATTGGATAGCCATGGACAAAGAAGGGTAAGATGATCTTCCTTTGTTTCTTAGTTTTCTTGAGAGGTCTCTGTGCTTTTGCAGAAGATGCAGATACGAATTTATATCCCTCCCTTTTCTTTACAGATGAAGAGATAGCTCGTGGTCATGAGAAAAACCAAAAAACCTGGGGAACTCCATCTCTTTCCGCCATTCTCTATCATGATGAAGATCATTGGGCAGTGTGGATAAACGATAAGATTATTCGCCCAGACAATGTGCAAGAGGTGGAGGAATTTCATATTGAGAACGTCTCCCTCCAAGACGTGATAGTATCACGCCCTTCACCAGAGGGAGAAGGGGTGGAGACTTTGACCCTTCGTCCTTATTAAACTTAATAAAAAAAGGAGGGATCTCTCCCTCCTTTTTAAGAAGCTATTAAGCTTTAGAAAACCAGCCTAGATCCAACGATAAAGGCATTAGCACTGTTACTTTTAACAGGCGCTGCAAACTGTCCCGAAGACGCAAGTTGCGCATTCAAACGATTGGCTTCAGCAGTCGCCGCTGGGTTTTTCATTTGGAAATGGGCATATTCAAAATAAACACCCAATCCCGGCGCTAATTTATGGTCAACAGCTGCTGAAACGGCATTCATTGTCGATTTTTGACGAAGTGAGGCGCTGTTTAAGACCGGGGATGCAGCTGGGTTTGCTGCATCAAACGCTGGATTAACAGCTCCCCATGCATTTCTCCATCCATAATAGTAGCCCGTACTGAATTTTGTAGCGCCCCATGTGTAGGAGAGACCTAAATCTAGGAACTGCCCGGCATTAGAGAAGCTTTGCCCAGCAGGTTCACGAGAGTTTCCATTATTTCCGTATTCGATGCTAAACCCTATGTCTGCATAGGAAAAAGAACCACCTAGAGCAAAAGATGCTATGTTTTTTCGCTTTAGAGATTTTGTCAAATATTCAGGGTGAGATTTTGCAAAAATGGATGTCGCAGAAAGAGCCACTTCAAATCCATTGCAAAATTCATGAATAAAGTTCACACCGCTTGAAATGTTATCCGTATCAAATGGCTTCTTCTTAGACCCCAAATAACTTGTGATTGAGTTAATGCTTTGCTCACCTCGATGTTCTGAACGAGGCGTATAGCTTACACCCAACTGAAATCCATTCCAACGAGGGGTGAGATACGTAAGCTTAGTGTCCCGATTGGTGTCACCTACAAGATAGGTGGAATGAAGCACGCCAGTTGTAAAGTTAATGACACGCTCGAAGTTTCCGTCCATAAATTCTGTACCACCCCAGTTATCCCATCCACCAAATGACATTGTGGATTGAACACCATAGGTGTTTCCCGCATAAACTTTACCCCACGTCCCGCCAAAAAAGAGGTAGGCTTCACGAGCCGTGTGGTCTCCATTTACGTCTCCGTCAAGGGTAACAACCATACCATATTCCATCCCGGGGTCTGTTTTCCCCTCAACTTTGAATTTGATACGTGTATCATCTACAGTAAAAAGTTGCCCACGACCAAAGGCCTTACGGTTCTGAGGAGTATTTTTGGCATCTCCAGGAACGACGATTTGTTTATTATTAAAAAACCAGCTGTTGAAGGAAGTCTGACCAGAAATTGTAAGTTGAGGAAGGGCGAGAACAGGCGCTGGGTCATTGACGGCAGCCTGAGAAAATGTGCCAACCAACACACTCCCTAAAAGGGCTGTTGAGGCAAGAAGAGAACGGGTCATATTATTCCTCCAAAATATAAAATTTAACTCAAATACAAAAAATTAGCCACCCATTAATGTTGTCCCCCTCTTTGGATGTGCTCTAAATTTAACGTGACAACGACTACACGCCCCCCTATAAAGGACAGCTGAGAGACATTTCTCAACGATTAAGTTTCTGCTAAAATAATTTTTAGAAGGGGTGTGACGGGTGAGCCACAGTTTGCTATGTTAAACCTAAATCTTCAACTTCAAGATCTCCTCTCTTTAGAAGCTCTTAAGGAAATTCTTCCTCAAGCTGGGATTTCTATCAAGGAAGATATAAGCGAATGTGACGGAATTTTAAGTCTATCTTCGCCCTCAGAAAGCTCCCTTCCCTTTTTGAACTTTTCAACTCTTTCACGGCCTTTACGGTTTTTTGATCTCTTATCCCTTCTCAAAAATCTGCCCTATAGTCGTGAGATGTCCTTTGCTCATTTTTCCTTAGATTTAAGAGAAAGAGTATTGAAGGATTTGAGAACGCAAAAAATACATCGCTTGACGGGAAAAGAATGCCAGCTTTTGCGTTTTTTCTATCAAAATAAGGAGCAGGAGCTTTCAAAGGACACGCTCCTAAAAGAGATTTGGGAATATCATCCTGATGCTGCAACGCATACCCTTGAAACTCATATTTATCGATTGCGGCAAAAATTAGAGGACGACCCTGCTGTTCCTAAGCTCCTTCGTAATTGCAAGGATGGCTACGTTTTTAGTGTAGCAGAGTAGCAGTAGGTCAGTGTGGCAAACCGAAGAACTCAAGGAGATGTTTGCCTGTAAAGCATTAAATGCTCTCTCAACACCATTCTGCTATACTGCCCCCTACTACACTGTTCTTTCTCAGCCTCGTTTCTTCTCAAAAAATCCCTTTAACAGCTGGCCGCATTTTTGCTCTTCAAGACCTCCTATTACCTCGGGAAAATGATGGCAGGAAGAAGCATTAAAAATCTTAGCCCCATGATCTATTCCTCCTCCCTTGGAATCATAAGCACCAAAATAAAGACGCCGAATTCGCGCAAAACTTATGGCTTGGGCGCACATGGGGCACGGTTCAAGAGTCACATAAAGATCGCAATCATCGAGACGGCTTTGACCTTTTATTGCACAAGCGCGTTGAATCACAAGAAGCTCGGCATGTGCTGTTGGATCTTGGCGAGCCTCCATTTCATTGTGAGCGCTTGAAATAATCTCTCCTGAAAGAGAGTCAACAATAACAGCCCCTATAGGCACTTCATCCTGTGAGGCTGCTTTTTCAGCTTCTTCAAGAGCATACTGAAGAGGAGATTTCTTCATGAAGAAAAAACACTTTCTTGGATTGTCATCGATTTATTTCTAAGTATACTCTGGAGTAAGAGCAGATGAATATCTTTATGTCGTTATCCTGCGGGTAATTAGCCATGTCGACTCACACCTCCTTTACAGAGCCTCCCTTTTCTAAGCTACGGGCTGCTATTTTTCCTATTCAAAACAGCGAATTAAAAAAATTCCTCCCCATGGCCCTCATGATGTTTCTAATTCTTTTCAATTACACGCTGTTGCGCAACACCAAAGATACACTTGTCGTCACGACACCAGGAAGTGGGGCCGAGATCATTTCCTTTATAAAAATATTGGATATCCCTTGCGCGATTCTGTTCTTTTTTGTCTACGCAAAGCTCAGCAATATCTTAAGCCGTCCAGCCCTTTTTTATACGTGTTTAATGCCCTTTCTTGTGTTCTTTGGGGTGTTTGCCTTTATTCTGTACCCAAACAAGGATCTTCTCCATCCAAGCCTTGAAACCGTCTTGGCCTTACAAGCCAGCTATCCTCACCTCAAATGGTTTATTGCGCTTTATGGCATATGGTCCTTCGCTCTTTTTTATATTCTCTCAGAATTTTGGGGGAGCATCGTGATCTCCCTTCTCTTCTGGCAATTTGCCAACGAAATCACCAGAACGAGCGAGGCCAAGCGCTTTTATGTATTCTTCCCTCTCCTTGGTAACTTAGCTTTAGTAACCACAGGAGCCCTAGGAGAATGGCTCTCAGGAGTTAGCCGCGTCTGTGGCGAAGGGGATCCTTGGAGTACGATGTTAACCTATACCATAAGCGCTGTGATTATGGCAGGAATTGCCATTGTCTTGATTTATGCTTGGATGGATAAATATGTCCTCACCAATCCTTTGTATTATGAAGAGGCTGGGAGAAAAGACAAAAAAGACAAACCAAAACTGTCTCTTAAAGAAAGCCTCGCCTATCTTTTCTCGTCAAAATATTTAGGATTTATCACGGTCCTTCTCTTGAGCTATGGCATTGTAAGCAACTTCATCGATGTGGCTTGGAAGGGCCAGGTGCAAGCCTATTTTCCCAACTCCCATGACTACTTTGAATTTATGTGTCGCTTTTCTTTTTGGACAGGAATCATGACCATTGGTCTTGTTTTTATGACGAAAGGAATTGTGCGGCGCTTTGGGTGGTTTGCGGGGGCCATTATTACGCCAAGTGTTTTACTGATCAGCAGCCTCTTGTTCTTTTCCTTAATCCTTTTTCAAAGTGGTTTAGAAGGAATCGTATCCCCTCTTGGAGTAACCTCTCTTTATCTGGCGGTTATGGTGGGGGCGGTGCAAAACATTTTTAACAAGGCCGCAAAGTATTCCCTCTTTGATCCCACCAAGGAAATGGCCTACATCCCTCTTGATCAAGAATTAAAGGTGAAAGGAAAGGCCGCCGTTGATGTAATCGGCGGGCGCTTAGGCAAATCAAGCGGAGGCTTTATCCAGTCCTTCCTTCTTGTTCTGACCGCGGGAAACTTAATAACTATTGCCCCCTATCTCTTAGGGATTCTTTTGGTTGTGATTTTAGCGTGGATGGGATCTGTGAAGGGCCTTTCGAAGCTTTATAACGAGAAGATTAAAGAATAATTTTTAGCGTAAAACCATTGATTTTTTAATACAATGACACCACATCAGAGTTAAGACTTTATTATGGATGTCTTCCTATGAACATGATTTTAAAACTGCTCCTGAGCACCTTAGCAGCCATTTATTTTTTTGCTTCTCCCGTATCAGCGGCGGAGGAAAAGAGGGCCGGTTGTGAATGTGTTTCTCTTTAAATAATCTCTTCCCGCAAAATCCATCCTCCTCCCAAAACGCGGGAGCCTTGGTAAAAGACACAGGCTTGGCCTGCAGCAACGCCATATTCAGGGGTGAGAAAGGTCACATGGGCGCGCCCATCTTCTTCAAGGATGACATCAGCCGGGACAGGCGGACGGGTTGATCGGACTCGCACCTCACAGCGAATAGGCCCTTTTGCTATCTCTCCGAGCCAATTCACCTCTTTAACCCAAATCTCTGTGCGGGCTAAGGCTTCATAGGGTCCCACAATCACGCGGTGGGTTGCGGGATCTAGGCGAATCACATAAAGAGGCTCTCCACCTCCAATGCCAAGGCCTTTTCGCTGCCCGATCGTATAATTAATAATCCCTTTGTGATGCCCCAACACACGTCCATCCAGATGAACAATCTCTCCCTCTTCCAAAGCCCCGGGGCGAAGTTTTTCAAGAACACTTACATAGGATCCATTGGGAACAAAGCAAATATCCTGACTGTCGGGCTTATCAGCAATCTCCAAACCAAAGCGAAGGGCATGGGCACGTGTTTCTGTTTTAGGAAGGCCTCCCAAGGGAAACCTTAAAAAATCCAGCTGATTTTGGGTAGTTGCAAACAGAAAGTAGCTCTGATCCCGAGAGGGATCCACGGCGCGATGGAGCTCAGCGTTACCTTCTTTTTCAAAGCGCTGCACATAGTGCCCTGTCACAAGGGCTTGGGCACCCAACTCCCGCGCTGTGGTGAGGAGATCCTTAAATTTAACCTGCTGATTACAGCGTACACAAGGGATAGGAGTTTCTCCCTTTAAATAGCTGTCCGCAAAATCTTCTATCACGGCTTGGCTAAAGCGGGATTCATAATCTAAGACATAGTGAGGAATGCCGAGTTTATCACACACTTGGCGCGCATCATAAATGTCTTGTCCAGCACAGCACGCACCCTTTTTCCCAAGGGCTGCGCCTTGATCATAAAGCTGCAAGGTCATGCCAATGACTTCAAATCCTGCTTCTACCATGAGCGCCGCAGCAACAGAACTATCCACGCCACCTGACATGGCCACAACAATACGTGTGTCTTGAGGGGGTGTGTTAAAACCAAGTATATTCATTTAATTTACTCTTTACTTAAGGAATGATATTTATGAAGTTTAATATGGGCAATTTGCAAGAAAAAAATGGAGAGTTAAAAGATAACGGTTGACATTAATGTGGGGGAGTGGTGCAAAATTCATTCTCAGTTTGTCATCCCCGACTTAGAAGTTCTTAATTTGTAAAGCAAATTTTAGAACTTCTTGATCGGGGATCTTCTAGAAGCAATGAGATGTTTCAACAAGATCCCCGATGAATAAATGCTAATGTTTTCTTGCAGAAAACAAAGCATTTCTAGCTCGGGGATGACAACTGGGTGAATAGTTTCACAGCTTTCTTTTCAATTATCATTAATGAGGGATAAAATGGCACACAAAAACTGGTCCGTTCATCCTGGCGAAATTTTAAGAGAAGAGTTTCTAAAGCCTTTAAAGATGACATCCTATCACTTAGCAAACAGTATCCATGTGCCAACCCCTCGTGTTCACGACATTGTTTTAGAGAAGAGAGGGATAACGGCCGATACGGCTTTAAGGTTGTCTCAATTCTTGGGACAACGCCTCAATTTTGGATGAATTTACAAGATGATTACGAAATGTATTGCGCCCTTCGGAAGGAAAAGGAAGATATCCAAAGCATCAAGCCTTATGAGAAACAGACTTAACCCTCATACACCTCCCCATACCCCCCAGGAAGAGCTCGTCGAGCTTTAACGAGCGTATCAGGACTTAAGGAGACGCTATTACAAAAATCTAATAAAATTGTATCATCTCCTAAAATTGCGTCCAGAACACCTCCTAGAAAATCGCTATCACGAAAGCGCCCTCTGAGTTCTTGAGGAGTGATTCCTGAGGTCATTAAAAACCGCCCCAAAAGCTCATCATCTTTGGCTAAAAATGCCAAGGCTTGAAGAGCTATGGTTTCTGCCTTTTCTTTATCCATTTTTACACCCCCTCATCATTCATAATAATTTTACGTGCCTCTTCCTCACATTCTTCAAGTTTCTTTCGCAGACGATGCTCGCTGATATCAACCTTCACGGCTTCCAAGTCCTTCAATACTTTGGACAGCACATCTTCCTTATGAGTTCGTTGCACACTCACGAGAATGATCTCTTCTATATAAAGATCTGCTTTTTCATCAGTATACCCTAAAAGGCTTACAACCCACAGACCAAAAAGATGATTGCGCTTAGCCTGAAGGCGAAAATTAAGCTCTTCATCATGAAAATACTTTGTTTCAAAAGAAGTCTCACGCTCTTTAAAGCTGTCTCCCGATAGATGTGTCATATTTTTAACTTTGTCTATTTCTTGTACATTTTACATTACTTCAGCTACAAAGGAGAATCAAAAAAGGGTTGAAGCACATGACCTCCTTAAAAGATAAATTTGATTTTGGATTTGAAACCGTTTCTGCGGCCGAAAAAACAGAAAAAGTCACGCATGTCTTTGAACGGGTGTCCTCTCGCTATGACCTCATGAATGATGTGATGAGCCTGGGGATCCACCGTTTGTGGAAAAAATGGTTTGTGGAGAGCCTTCCTCTTCACGATCATGGCGTTTATTTGGATGTGGCCGGCGGAACAGGAGACATCGCTTCTTCTCTCTTTCAGCGCCTCTCTCGGTTTGGCTTTCAGGCCCAAGTCCTCGTTTCTGATATTAATCCCGCCATGATAGAGGTGGGCAAAAAGCGTTTTCCTCATCTATCATGGACATGTGCCAGCGCGGAAACGCTTCCCTTTCCAGACAACTCTGTGGATGTAATAACGATTGCCTTTGGCCTGCGAAATGTCACTCACCGAGACAAAGCGTTGGCTGAATTCTACCGTATCCTTAAGCCCGGAGGAAAAATGGCCTGTCTCGAGTTCAGTCAGCCAACATATCCTCTCCAAAAGCTATATGACCTTTATTCCTTTCATATTATTCCTAAGTTGGGAGAGGTGATTGCTCAGGATAGAGAGGCTTATCAATATCTCTCAGAAAGTATTCGCACTTTTCTTACGCGCGATGAACTGCTGCTTCTTATGAAAGAAGTAGAGTTTTCAAGGACTAAGTACGAAACCTTCACAGGCGGCGTTGTGGCCTTACACACGGGATATAAACTGTAGAGAAAAGGAAAAACAATAAGTTATGTCATTGCAAAGAGTGACACGACTCTTCCTATCGAATAATCGTAAAACGCCCTTTTCCTTGAAGAGCGTCTCGAATTCCATGAGGATTGAGAATGGAAAAAACCATAACAGGAATTTGACTTTCTCGCGCAAGGGCAATAGCTGCTGTGTCCATCACCCGTAAGTTTTCTGTCAGAACTTGCTGGTAAGAAAGTTCCGGATAAAAAACAGCATCCTTATGCTTAACAGGATCGGCGCTATAAATCCCATCTACCTTTGTCCCTTTCATAAGAACGTGGCAGTTGAGTTCGGCAGCTCTTAAAGCTGCCGCAGAATCCGTCGTAAAATAAGGACTTCCTGACCCTGCTGCACAAATAACGATACGTCCTTTTTCCATATGGTGGACGGCTCGTCTCCGGATATAGGATTCACAAACAGAATGCATAGGAATGGCTGACATGACACGAACATCAAGACCCATGGCTTCTAACCTACTTTGCAACGCCAAAGCATTCATGACAGTCGCTAACATTCCCATGTGATCAGAGGTTGTGCGTTCAATTCCTTGGGCCTCTCCTTGCAGACCACGGAAAATATTGCCGCCTCCCACCACAAGGGCTTGTTCAACTCCCATATCATGAGCTTCCTTAACTTCCGTGCAAAGACGAGTTATGGTTGAAGAATCTACCCCATAGGATTGGGTTCCCATCAGCGCTTCCCCGGAGAGTTTTAACAAAATACGCTTATAAAGGGGTTTCATGAAGGTGCCTTGCTTTTAAAAGATTTGTCTCTCCTTTCTTTTAAAAGCATCATGAACGATGGGCAATTAAAAAATGGAATTTTCCTCAAACTTCAGTTTTTTGTGTATCTTTTTTTCCTTGCACAAGATCTTGACGGGCGACACGCGCGAGAGCTTCATATTTGTCTTTGATATGATGCAGTTGCTCTTCCGTTAATTCTTCAAGATCGAGAAGCGCATTATGGGCTCCTTTTTGAGCTCGAATAAGCTCATCAAGTTTTATCTGAATGGCCTCTCCATCTCGGTTTTGAGTATTTTGAATCAAAAAGACCATAAGAAACGTCACAATGGTCGTTCCCGTGTTGATGACTAATTGCCAGGTGTCAGAAAAATCAAAGAGAGGACCTGTCATAAGCCACACAAGGACCGTACTACAGGCAAGAACAAAAGCCCCTGGTTGACCCGTAAGATGCGCGATATAACGCGAAAAATCTGAAAAACGTTTTAGAAGGCGCATGGTTTTTTTCTTCCTCTTTTAAAAGGGATTATTTTTATGAAGGTAAGATAAAAGAATAAGGATGAGAAAGGCAAGGAGGAGAAAGATCAATATTTGTTTAATAGACTGAGTCATACATAGACAAAGAAAACTAAGCACCGATCTTCTTCGAGTCAGTGCCACTACAATCGCACTGACACGCTGGCGGGGTCATATAACCACACGAACACTGAGCTCCAGGAGTGCTCGGATTGCAATCAGGAGTAAAGTTACAGGACTGTCCTCCTGGATCACTCCATCCCGATGTCATGCAAGTACCACCATAACATGCGGAAGCATCAGTACAATCATCGCTCGTAGAACAATTACCACCACAGCTGACATTGCCAGCGTGAGCTGAAGAGTCTAGGGCTACGGCGGATATGCAAAATACACATGAGAAGAGGCCTATGGCAGCCACAAAAGATCTATCTTTAATTCTACAAGTTATCATATCTGCATCCCTTTTGTCGCTTAAGAGAGAAAAGCATCGAATGTTGCCAGACGACGCTCTTCCTTTTTTCCGTTATGATCATTGTAGGCAAAGATGGTGAAAGAAAGGTTAACACCCAGCTTTATATTTTTCACTGGAAGACAAAGAAATCCTGAACAACCTGTGTTTCCTTACGCCCTTGCCCCCTCAATCTCTGTCTAATCCTTTAAAAAACTGCTCAATCCCCCTGAGTCAGGTAATGTAACGCAAAGGTTTTATATCATCGTGTGTGAGGAGTCCTTTTATGGTGCCTCGCTTTATTTGAGATCGAAGAGCAACAACTCGAGCATCCCATGTCACATAAACATTGATTAACAGGTTCGGAACCTTTTGGCTGTGCAGCGCATACAAGATAATCCCAAATAGAGCATGTACATGCGGCTGTTTCTGTAGATGTCATAGAGACCATCGCGATAACTATTACCGTTAGATTAACTTTATCTATCATTTTTAACAATTCTCGCCCTACGAACCTGAAGCGTTTCCATTTGCCTTCTTTATTCTACTTTAAGTATCGTAAAAAATCCTTAGCAAAGAGTATATCTCGATGAACTTTTTGGAAAACTTGGAGAAAGCTCAGCAAACAATGGGGCTAGCCTATAACCCTCTCCCCTCAATCTCAGTTGCGAGTCCTTTAAAAAGCTGCTCAATTCCTCCTGGATTTGAGCCACCGGCTTGCGCAAGATCAGGCCGTCCTCCGCCACCTTTACCGTCAATAAGGGGGACAACTTTCCGAATAAGATCAACAGCATCAAAGGTAGGCAACAGATCGGAACTCACGCCAATAACAAGAGAAACTTTCCCTTCTGTCTCACTCGCCACCGCAAAGATACCGGAGGAAAACTCTGCCTTTAAATCATCCATAATGGGCTTCAAATTTTGAGGAGGGATGTCTTTTAAATGCCGCTTAAAGAAAGGTATTCCCTTAACCATGTCTGGCTTGAGGGTTTCTCCTTGCCCTGCTGTGGCTAAGCGGCCCCGCAAGGCGTGAATTTCTTTTTCAAAAACCCGACGTTCCTCTAAGACTTGCGTAACTTTGTCTCCCACTCCCTGAGGGGTCACTTTAAGAAGAGACGCAAGGGCTAAAATCGATTGGTATTGAGAATTAGCAAAGTCTTCAGCGAGAGGCCCCGTCAGGGCTTCAATCCGTCGAACGCCTGCAGCAATGCCAGATTCAGAGAGAATTTTAAAATAGCCAATATCGCCTGTACGATCCACGTGGGTTCCGCCACACAGTTCTACCGAAAAAGGCACGCCAGTCTCTTCACCCATAGAGACAACCCGCACTTCGTCTCCATATTTTTCTCCAAAAAGAGCCATAGCCCCTTCTTTCGTTGCTTCCTCGGGTGTCGTGACCCGTACAGACACGGGGGTATTCGCCCTCACTTGATCATTGACCTCACGCTCCACATAAAGCATATCCTCAAGGGTCAATGCTTTCGGATGGCTAAAGTCAAACCGCAAACGATCAGGCGCCACAAGAGATCCTTTCTGAATCACATGAGCCCCCAAACGTTTACGCAAGGCTTTGTGCAAAAGGTGCGTTGCAGAATGGTTCGCCCGTAAAAGCGTTCTCTTTTGTTCATCAATAGCCAGGTGGGCTACATCTCCTTGGCGTAGTTCTCCCTCAATGACACGACCCAGATGCACAATAAGGTCATTTAGCTTGCGCTGCGTGTCTTCCACCTGCATCCGTCCTGTAGGAGTGGAAATCAAGCCTGTATCTCCCACTTGACCACCGGACTCTCCATAAAAAGGAGTCTGGTTCACAAGAAGAGAAATTGTCTCTCCAGCTTTGGCTACACTCACTTCTTTGCCGTCTTTCAGAAGAACGTCTATCCGCCCTTCTGCAGTGGGGGTCTTGTAGCCTAAAAACTCAGTGGCAGAAAGGCGTTCTCTCAACTCAAACCAAATACGATCCGTTTTACTTTCTCCTGAACCAGCCCATGCCGCACGCGCTTCTGCTTTTTGACGCTCCATCGCTTTGTCAAAGCCCGTCACATCAACGGCCTTGCCTTCACCCCGCAACACGTCTTGCGTAAGATCGAGTGGAAAACCATAGGTATCATACAGCTTAAAGGCGATCTCTCCTGGCAACAGATCTTTCACTTTTTGGGATTCTTCGTTAAGAAGCCTGAGGCCTTTTTCAAGAGTTTGTCGAAAACGATCTTCTTCCAAATTTAGGGTTTCTACAATGAGGGGGGTCGCTCGTACGAGTTCGGGATAAGCGCGGCCCATTTTCTCAACGAGAGTAGGCACTAATTTTGCCATCAACGTGCCCTTATATCCCAACAATTGGACATGGCGCATGGCGCGCCGCATAATACGACGCAACACATATCCGCGCCCTTCATTACTGGGCAACACCCCGTCGGCCATCAGAAAACAACTGGATCGCAGATGGTCGGCAATAACGCGATGGGAAGCCTGGGCCGGGCCATTTTCTTTTATCTTCGTAATTTCTTCAGATTCTTCGATGATTGCTTTAAAAATATCTGTGTCAAAATTGTTATGCACCCCCTGCAACACAGCTGCAATACGCTCCATCCCCATCCCGGTATCCACAGAGGGCTTGGGAAGGGCGATCATCTCTTGAGGGCTGAGTTGTTCATATTGCATAAACACAAGGTTCCAGATCTCCACAAAGCGATCGCCATCCGCGTCCTTGCTTCCTGGGGGACCTCCCGGAATGTGCTCTCCATGGTCATAAAAGATTTCAGAACAAGGTCCGCAAGGGCCGACATCTCCCATGGTCCAGAAATTCTCGCTTTTATCGGAAATGCGAATGATTTTTTCATCAGGAAGGTGGGCTATCTTTTGCCAAAGACGAGCGGCCTCTTCATCTTCGGAATAAACGGTCACAACAAGCTTGTCGACAGGAATACCCCACTCTTTCGTCACAAGGGTCCAAGCGAGTTCAATCGCTTCTTCCTTAAAATAATCACCAAAGGAAAAGTTTCCCAACATTTCAAAGAAAGTATGGTGCCGTGCCGTATGTCCTACATTTTCAAGGTCGTTGTGCTTTCCTCCGGCTCGAATACATTTTTGGCAACTGGAGGCGCGTGTAAAATCAAGCTTTTCTTGACCTGTAAACACATTCTTAAAAGGCACCATCCCAGCACTTGTAAATAAAAGGGTTGGATCATTCGCTGGTACAAGAGAGCTGGAGGGAACAATTGTGTGTCCCCTATTTTGAAAATATTCTAAGAAAAAAGAGCGGATATCAGCGGTTGTTGTCATGGAGGTCAGTATAGCAGTATAGCGGTGTAGCCGTATAGCAGTATTTGGGAGAATGACGGCAAAAAGTACTTCATACAGAAAGACTTCTGAGGACTGCTACACTGCTATACTGACTACTCTTAAGCTGCCTCTTCTCCCCCTTCTGTCGCCGCAAGGCTTTGACTGACAAGACCAATATTTGCGCGAATTGCGTTTTCAATTTCTGTAGCAACGGCAGGATTTTCTTTAAGGAAACCCCTCGCGTTTTCGCGACCTTGCCCGATACGTTGATCTTTATAAGAATACCAAGAACCTGATTTTTCAATGAGATTTGCTTTCACGCCCAAGTCAATCAGCTCGCCGGTTTTTGAGATTCCTTCCCCATACATAATGTCAAACTCGACGACCTTAAAAGGAGGAGCCATCTTATTCTTAACAACCTTAACGCGCGTTTGGTTTCCTACCACCTCGTCTCGATCCTTAAGGGCGCCGATGCGCCGAATATCTAAACGGACAGACGCGTAAAACTTGAGGGCATTCCCTCCCGTTGTGGTTTCTGGATTTCCAAACATCACGCCAATTTTTTGACGAATTTGGTTGATAAAAATAACCATACAATTGGTTTTAGAAACGGAACCGGTTAGCTTGCGAAGAGCCTGGCTCATCAGACGCGCCTGAAGCCCCATGTGAGAGTCGCCCATCTCTCCTTCTAATTCTGCTTTCGGGACAAGAGCAGCAACGCTATCTACAATCAACACATCAATAGCACCAGAACGAACAAGGGTGTCCGCAATCTCAAGGGCTTGTTCTCCTGAATCTGGTTGAGAGATAATTAGATTATCCGTATTAACACCCAATTTTTTTGCATAAACGGGATCAAGAGCGTGCTCTGCATCCACGAAGGCACAAGAGCCCCCTCCTTTTTGCGCTTCCGCAACCACGTGGAGGGCAAGCGTTGTTTTACCCGAGCTTTCTGGGCCATAAATTTCAATAATGCGGCCTCTTGGAAGGCCGCCAATCCCCAGCCCAATGTCAAGACCTAAGGAGCCTGTCGAGATTGACGACACATCCACCACACTATCTTTCTCCCCCAGACGCATGATGGATCCTTTTCCAAAGGCCTTTTCAATTTGGCCTAACGCGGCCTCAAGAGCTTTTTGCTTATCCATCAGAGATTCCTTTTCCTATGTTACTCCTTCTATCTATATTTCACAGGTTGTTTATGAGCGCAATTCTAATTTATGGTTAGAATCGCCTAAAGGACAGTTTATAGAGAAGACCGACGAAGTATTTAAACGGGAGAAAATTATATGCGCATTGCTGTTTCTGGCACTCACTTTATAGGGAAGAGCACGCTTATTGAAGACTTCATTAAAACACATCCTCAGTATAAGTGCGAGAGTGAGCCCTACTACAAATTACAAGAAGAGAAACAAATAGATGTATCACTAGAACCCAGCCTTGATTTCTTTCTAGAACAATTAGAGTATAGCATGGCTCAACTCAATGAAGATGCAAACGAGCAAAATATCATTTTTGACAGATGTCCCGTTGATTTTCTCGCTTATGCCATGTACACCTTGGGGCAGGACTCTATTGATATTAATAATAGCGAGATTTCTGAAATATTTCCTGACATAAAAGAAGCCTTAAATCATTTGGATTTAATTGTATTTTTACCTCTCACAAACAAAAATTCTATTGATTATACGGAAGAAAATCCTGCTTATCGCAAAGCTGTTGATAAGTATTTCAAACAAATCTATCAAGATGGCGTTTGCGATATATTTCCCCATTATGACCATCCTGAAATACTTGAAATTTATGGTGACCGTCTTACACGTCTCAAAAAATTAGAAAGTTATTTAATTTAACCTGAGTTTCGGAGAATCCTCTCTTAGAGGCACCCCATTGGCTGACTCTTCTTTACCCTACACTCTTTAAAGAAGAGCTCCCTTCATCGAGGATTTCTTTGACGCGAACCGCAAGATCACCCAAGCTAAACGGTTTAGCGAGGAAATGAATTTTAGGACCATCTTTCAACTGTTTTTGGAAAGTATCTTCCGTATACCCTGAAATAAAGAGGACCTTCGGGTTAGCGTCTAAGTGATTTAATTCATTCACAAAAGTGGGGCCATCCATTTGAGGCATCACCACATCAGAAATAACGAGATCTATTTTTTCATCATTTAATTTCATAAACTCCAGGGCTTCATTTCCATTAATCGCTTCGATCACTTTGTATCCCTTACTGCGCAAAGCACGGGCACTAAACAATCTTACTGCATCCTCATCCTCAACAAGCAAAATCGTACTGGATCCTGTGAGATCTTGAGGGGGAGCTTTTTCCTTTGTCAGAGGTTCAGGAACCTTATTCTCTTCCGAAGCATAGCGGGGCAAATAAATACTAAAGGTGGTTCCTTCTCCCACCTTTGAATCCACATGAATAAATCCGCCCGTTTGCTTAACGATTCCGTAAACGGTGGATAATCCGAGGCCCGTTCCAGACCCTACCTCTTTTGTGGAAAAGAACGGATCAAAAATCCGATCAATAATTTCAGGTTTAATCCCCACGCCTGTATCTGTAATTTCCACCAACACATAGTTTCCAGGGGGAATCACATCATGCCCGAAACGCTTAGCCTTTTTGAGTTCATAATTTTGAGTTGTCAGAGAGATTGTTCCTCCCCCTTCCATGGCATCACGGGCATTGACAACCATATTAATGATGACTTGCTCGAACTGCCCTTGATCCACAAGCACAAGACCTAGGTCTCGCGCATGTTTCATTTTAAGTTCTATGTTAGACCCCATCAAACGACGGAGCAACGCGGAAAGCTCTGCCAAACATTCCGTAATATCAAGTACTTTGGGTTGGAGAGTTTGTTGACGAGAAAAGGCCAAGAGTTGCCGCACAAGGTTAGCGGCTCTGTTGGCATTTTGTTTGATTTGCATCACATCTGTAAATGACTGATCCCCGGGCGTATGGCGTAACAACAAAAGATCACAAAAGCCAATCATCGCCGTTAAAAGGTTATTAAAGTCATGGGCAATCCCCCCTGCGAGCTGGCCGACGGCTTGCATTTTTTGAGATTGCACGAGCTGACTTTCAAAGCGTTTTTGTTCTGTAATGTCTTGGAATTGAATAAAAAGGCCCTTTTGATTTTTGAGCGGAAGGGCCGCAAAATAAGCAGAAACGATGGATTCACGCGCATCTTTAAAATGTATTTCAAGAGGGGTTTCCTCACTTTTTCCATTCAAAAAAGCATGGAGCGCGTTTTTAACGTCTTCCTTCTGAAAATCAGACACAAAGTCCAAAAAGGAGGTTCCCCGAAGAGGGGTTCCCTTTGGCCAAAACTGTTCTCGGAACAGAATGTTTGAATCTTGAATGCACTCTGTCTCATCTAAACACACCACAGGCAAGGGTGTCATATCCAAAACTTTCCTTAAATCATCTTGGTTTGCAAAGGGCGCCTGCAAATGGACAAAAGAGTAAGTTATAAATCCTTTCTGATAAGGAATTTGTGTTTGCTCTAGAAAGGCGCTTTTGATGCGAGAAGACGCCGTCAGAAAGTCGCATTTTCCCTGAATTTCAAAAGGCTTCAAAGAGTCTTGTGTACGTGACTTGGTTAACAGCTTTGAAAAAGAAGTCCCTACAAGATCTTGTCTCTCATAGCCCAACCATTTGGCAAATTTCTCATTGCAAAACAATAAAGTTCCTTTACCATCAAGGGAGAAGACCCCTTCTGGCGCAGAATCCATAAGCACCGTTAAAACATCAATTTGAGAAAGATGCGTAAGATGCTTCGCCGCTTCATGACTTGCATTGCGGCATTCCCATAAGGTCTGTTTTCCTAAAGGAAAGGTGGTAATCCGCCAACTTTCCTTTAGGTCTTCTCTTTGAAGATGAAGAGTTTCCGTTTCTTCTTTACGAGAGCCCCCATCAAGAAGGCGATTTAAGGCCGCTTCACTTTCTTCTGAAGTCACAGAATTCTTTAACATAAGAAGACTTCCAGCCCACCAACATGCCTCCTCTGCTTTTTTGTTACCACAAACAAACCGAAGATCGGGTGTCAACACAAGAAGAGGAGAAGAAAGGCTTTCATAAGCAGCCGATTGGATTTGCTGTTTTTTAGTTGTAAGATTAAGACGCTCGAGTTTGACAAGCAAAAAAAGGATCATGCTTCCAGCACATCCCATCATCAAAAGGGTGATAAGAAGAAATTCGCGCTGACCAGAAAGCACCATCATTCCCCCTCCTAAAAGAAGAATGAGGACGACATTTACGATGCAAAGAGTCCACACAAGTCCTAATCTTTGAAAATAAGAAGGAGTTGCTAAAAGACTTTTGAAGTAAGTTTGCAGCCTTTCCTGTAACATAATTTTTATGTCTTTTAATTGTGTCCATTACTGTCCATAAATTATTCAAAGAAGTCAAATGAAAAAGATTTTTGTAATGACTCAGAAAGGAGGAAAGCACCCATGTTTCAAGATCGACGCGAAGCGGGGCAAAAGCTCACTCAAAAACTGAAACATTATCAAGCTGAGAAACCTCTTATCTTGGCCTTACCTCGGGGAGGAGTGCCCGTTGGAGTTGAGATCGCGAAAGCTCTCAACGCTCCCCTGGATGTGCTTGTGGTGCGGAAGATAGGAACCCCTTGGAACCCTGAGTTTGGAGTCGGCGCCATTGCTCCTGGCGTTCAAGTGTTCGATGAGGACTCTCTTCAGGCTTTAGACATCAAAAAGCCCCTGTTAAGAGATATTATTGACCAAGAAACTCAAGAAATGAACCGCCGCCTTCACGTGTATCGTCACGATGCAGACTTTCCTGTCATCGCAGGCAAAACAGTGATCCTTGTGGATGATGGCATCGCCACAGGCCTAACAACACGCGCAGCGATTGACTCCATTCGAAAATTAAACCCTGCTAAGCTCATTTTAGCTGTGCCTGTAGGACCAACCCCTACGGTCGCCCTCCTAAAAAAATTAGTGGATGATCTTATTTGTTTGGAAACTCCCATCTCTTTTCATGCGGTAAGCCTTTTTTATCAGAGTTTTCCTCAAGTATCCGATGAGGAGGTGATAAACTTGCTGGAAGAGGCAAAAGAGACTCTTCATAAAGATAAAATTAAGTAAAAATACCTTATACTCAGAGGAATATCCTCTACACTCTAAAGGAATCCCTATGTTGAAACTTCGTAAATCAGAAGATCGCGGCACAACTGACTCTTTTTGGCTTGAGAGTAAACATAGTTTTAGCTTTGGGAATTATGACGATCCTGCGCATATGGGGTTTGGACCTCTGCGGGTTATTAATGAAGACTGGATCAGAGCTTCATCTGGTTTTGGGTTGCATCCCCACCGCGACATGGAAATTTTGACCTATGTCTTAAGTGGAAGCTTAGAACATAAGGATACTCTCGGCACGGGCTCCCTCATTTTACCGGGAGATGTTCAACGAATGTCAGCTGGTACAGGCATCTCTCATAGTGAGCGAAATCCCTCGAAAGACACCCCTCTTCACCTGCTTCAAATTTGGATTCTTCCTGAAACACAAGGGCTTCCCCCTTCTTATGAACAAAAGAATTTTCTGGAGAAGAGGGAAAAAGGAACATTGACTCTTCTTGCCTCGCCCGATGGACGAGAAGACAGCCTGACTCTCCATCAGGATGTGTCTCTTTATGTCCTTGATTTAGGAAAAAACCAATCCTTTTCCTCTGCCTTAGAAGAAGACCGGATGGCATGGGTGCAGGTAGCCAGGGGCAGTGTAGCTTTAAATGGGCAGTCCTTAGAGCAAGGAGACGGCGCCGCTCTTATCGACGAGAAAGCTCTTACCTTTCAAGCGGGGGAGGAGGGGGCTGAAATCCTTATTTTTGATCTTTCCAAGAGCGATTTTTAATAAACGGCGCACCTCTCCTACAAGAAGGAGAGGTATACATTTCCCTACAAATTTTTATGAGGTGACCCTGTGAAGTTTATTACTTGACATTCAAAAAATATGAGCTATCAAGATATTTAGAAACTTATTATTGGGACTTATGTTTAAAAATTTAATATTTTTAAGTGGTGTTTTCGTTCTTTTGTCTACTGTTCCTGTCCATGCTATGGATCAGAAGGATCAGAAAAACAACAATGAAAACAATAACAACAAACATATTCCAATTAAACAAAATAATGGTCCCGCAGCAGCTTCTTCAGAATCTGCGGCTTCTTCCTCTCCTTCAAAACCTGCCGCTGCTTCTTCAAAAGATGCTTCAGTTCCACTCCCAGACGACAGCGCAAATTCAGCTGTCAAACACATAAACAAAGAAGAGGAAGATCAGAAAGCTCGGAAGGCTCTTGAGGAGTACCTCAACACAAATCACCAGGATATGCCCGATGAAGATCGGAATGCTCTTGCACAGTACATCGAAAAATTAATTTCGCCAGGTTCCCATCAGAATGTGGATGAGGAGACACTTGGCTATCTCGTCTCATCTATTGTGTGGTTTGTCCCTTCCCAGAAAAGGGATGAGTATAGAAATTACATCTCCACACTAGTCCCTCTCGATATAGATTTATGCACTCGCTTACGCGTAATTGCGAATTGGGCAAGAGCTGTTTCTCTTGATCCTGCGTTTCTCCAAGTTTTGACACATCACGCAAACACCCAGACTCTCAACATGACTCCTAGTGAGCGCGCAAATTTCTTGGCAAATTTTGAATTTTTCCCTGCCAATGACTGGGCTGAATACGATCAGGAACCAATTGATCCATCTCAGTATGAATAAGTGATCTTATCCCAACCTCAGAATGTGGGATTTTTCGTTACGGGAGAAATAGTAAAAATAGGATTTACTGCAGCTGCCGCCGGATTTGTATTTGGAGGATATACCCAATCGCCCTCCGAATTCCACTGAAAGGTAAGAACTGTGTTGGCCCTTAAGGTGCTTAGAAGATTATTCTCAAGAGGAACCTTAAAATCCATCCTGGAATAACGGGTCACGTTTTTTTCTGTACCTAAGGTTTTTCTCGCAGCTGTGAATCGACGAACGCCGGCCTGGGTTTCCTTAACACACTCATTAATCCTATGCAGATAACGCACTGAAATTCTTACATTTTGACCATCTATGAAGAGGGGAGAGTCATCCTCGGGCGCTCCGAAGGTTTGGGCGCTTGATAGCAGTGTGCCAACTAACCCTATCATTAAATACTTTTTAATCATCTCATTCTCCTAAGAAATTAATTTTTCGCTCTAACTATAAAGCTGTCTATGATCAAACACAAGTAAGCCACCATAAATTTAGAACGACGTTGGTGGATAAAAAGACTTAATCTTGACTTTTTTGAAAATCCCCCTTAAATGGAAGAAGGTTTTTTTACATCAAGAAGGAATAGATTATGGCGCGCGAATGTGACATTACAGGCAAAAAGGTGATGAGCGGCAACAACGTTTCTCATGCGAACAACAAATCACGGCGTACCTTTGCTCCAAATCTACAGCATGCTTCCTTTTCCAGCGATGCGCTGAACACAAAAGTACGCCTGCGTGTTTCTGCCGCTGGCCTTCGGACGGTAGAAAAAAACGGTGGGATTGACGCCTTTTTACAAACAACCGCTGATCGTAAGCTTACCGCTGCCGCTCGTCGCTTGAAGCGTCAAATGGAAAAGAGCTGCTGCGGTCATGATCACGGAGACGGACATCAGCACTAACAGTAATCAGTCAGGCATTTTATCTGATCACTGACTACTGACCACAAAAATTACTGCCCTCCCCCTTTCGCCAAAAACAAAGCCGAAAGCTTTCCATCCTTAAGCTTGCTGCCCCGTGAGGATCCAAATTCAAAGGCATAGGCATCCTTAAGGCAGGATCCAAAAATCCCTGCAATAGTCGAAATAATTCCAACCGCCTCCCCCGGGAGGCTCATCCGATAAAGGGTAATCGTAACCAAGCAAGAAACAAGACCAAGGGCTGCAGAAATCACCATGATATCCGCACGTAAATTGCTACGTCCTGCTTGAGCAAGAGCTATGTCCCGCAAACGCGCACTTTCACGATCCTTATGCTCCCCCATCTCTAACTCCTGATCTAACTTCAAAATCGCCTGTTGGAATTGAATGAGCAATTGAGGATCCATTTTTAAGCCTTCAAGAATCTTAAGCGAGTCTTTTTCACCTGTAATCGCTTGCGCAATATCCACAACCTTATGCGCGGTTTTTTCCCCCTGCTCTCCGTTAATCCATCGCCCAATCAAAGGGACGAATTCCGTAAGAGCATGGGACAGAGTAAAAATAGGAAATGACATGGTACACCTCCGGATCAGTGGCGCAGTAGGGCAGTATTCAGAATGATGATGAGAGTAGGGCGTCAATCCTTTCCACATGGAATACTGCTACGCTGCTACACTGTCTAGTCGAGTTTATAAAAAACATGACTTCCGAGACACATCCGCGCCTTATCATCACGAGCCCAATAAGGTCGACAAGTAATGGCATGATAATGATCTCCACCTCTTGTTAAATCAGGCCATAGGCCGAGAGCTACTTTTTTAGAGACCTGGCGTGCAATCCTAAAAAGAGGATCCTTTTCAAGCTCTTCTTCTTGGATCAAGGAACGATTAGGATCGCCTTCATTCCAACAAGAAAATTGGCGCGGTTTTAAACACACTTCTGCTAAGGTTTTTCCATATTTTTTACGCCCCTTAAACCGATTCACAATCACATTTCCAACCGCCATAAGGGCAGCTACTCCTACTTTTACGTACTCTCCACGGGCTTCCCCATAAAGTGTCCGAGCCATAATATCCAAATCATGATTTGTCATATGTCTTCTCCTTTCATAAGACGTTTCCATCTTTTCCCATCAAAAAAGATAAGATGGATCTCTTGTTTATCAATTAAAAGTGCCTGTTTTCCCATCTCCTCCTGCGCAGGCAGGGTCGCTCTTTCATAAAGAGACAGAGGAAGAGGCATTGGAAGTCTTAGAATTTCTTGCCAGGCGTGGCCGTCATGTTCCCAAAGAGTACTCAGATGATTTTGGGAACAATAATACACGCCCTGAGCATGAGTCACCAAATCCAGCGCTTGGTACGCTGTTTGTGCCATCCATGGACCACGCGGTTTTAAAGATGCTTTTGGCAAAGGAAATGTCCCAAAATCAGCTCCAAAAGTCCCCACCACAGTCAGCTTGTCTCCTTGAACGACAACCTTCCCAATTCCTTCTCCAGAGGCCAAATGCGTTTCAAGGATTTTCAAACGGCTTTCGATATCTCGAAAATTTCCGTCCATTTCCTCAATAGTCAAGGGTGCGCCCTTTTCAGTGCGATAGGTAATCATAGGAAGTCTCCTGTGAGAAGCGAGAGAGAACATCGTATAAATTTCTTAGTAAAACATACGATTGTAAAATATTAACCAGCTAAATACATTATTTACAGGAAAGTTTATTATTATAGGATGACAAAGTATGTTACAGAACAAAATTTTTTCAAATATCTTAAAGAAGACTACAAGCTTAGCACTTTCTGGAGCTTTAATGGCAACTTTAACCCCTTCTATCATTTGGGGTATGGATACTCAGGAAGATCAGAAGTGTGCTTCAATCAATCGAGTACCAAAGCATGTTTTAGGTTATATTTTTTCATTTCTTGACCAACCCACTGAATTGGGACGGTTGGCGCTTGTTTCCAAAAAATGGAAAGAGGTCTCGGAAATGGATATTCGTTGGAAACGCTTTGGAGTGGAGTCAAAAAAAGAGTTTGCGGAATTTATGAAGAGTCCTGCCATCACTATTTTAAATAAATTAGCACAGACGAGTCATGAAATAGGTATCGCGTATGGATCGGGACTTTATTTTACAGAGCTTAACTCAAAGATGAAAGGAGAGAGCTTTGATGAGTGTATAATGAATATAGAGCTTCCTACAGAACAAGAAACCATCATTCGATTTTGCGATTTTCCAAACAAAACAACCGCCTTAGGACCTCAAAAGATCTATGGACTTACAAAGTTGCCTGCGAAAAATTTAGATATGAAGTCATCAGGAATACATATAGATATGAACAAATCTCCCAGCTCTTCCGAACCTTATATGGTAATATGGGATATATTAGGAAAAGAGTTTACACTTTTCCCAGGAGCTTGTGAAGAATTCGGTGCTTTTTTTCGAGAGAACTCCTTATAATAACCTTATTCAAAACTAAGCCTAACAAAGAAAAGTCATTATGGTTTGAAGTCTACAGTTACAAAGGCGGGATACCCAGGGACAGGTGAACAGGAATAGGAAGAATACTGAATAACACCATACTCAGTTTTTAGAAGCAGACGGGCATATCCAGCTGCTAGAGCCCCAGCAAGACTCAGATATTCTTCTTCTCGCGGAAGAGGGCTAAACATAATCTCATGATTAAATTCCCGTCCTCCTCGAGGAGGGGGCGTATGCTGCGCCTGTAAGACTGAAGAGCTATAAAGACGAATACGTGTTTGATCATATTCCGACGTCAGGGTGTAATACACTTGTTGAATATCTTCGAGAGGAACACCTGGCTGATAATGCCCTCCATACCCTCGTAAAACACGTGTATTCAAAACGCCAGGAGGGGAGGCAAGAACTTTTCCTTCTACTAAGGTTGTTGCGCGCACCTGATACGATTGAGTTTCCACAGAAAAGGGTTTGAGATAAAGAGGCCTCTTCTCCTCAATTGTCCCAAAGGGTAAGGTTTTTCCAGAAAAGACAACCTTTTCCCCTTGATACACACCATGACCCATGCCAGCATACTCTAGAGCAATGCCACGCCATTGAGAGTTCTTGACCTCCTCCTCATACCCTTTCACAACTTTTTCTTCATCATACACAAGAGCGGCTTGAAGGGACTCTCCCTCAGAAATCAGTTGTACTTTCGATGTTTTATCAAGAAGGGGAACAGGGTGAAGAGAACACCGCAAAGTAAGTACATTGGGAACGATTTGAGATTCTTCGAGTAAAACGCACGAAGAGGGATGTGTAATATCAAGAATCCCCTCCTCATAGTTGAGTTCTACGAACCCAGGTTCATAGCCTGGGTCAGGAGAATAGGATGGTAAAATGCGCATAGGAAGCTCCTTTTGTTAAGACGCAACGTTTATGACTATGGTGGACTTTTTTAAAGTATTAGACAGTTGGTTTTGAGCAAAGAATCAGATTCTTTCATACAAAACAGTCAGTTAATGTCATTGTGAGGAGTAAAACGACAAAGCAACCCAGTTAAATAACTAGTGTCCGCACTTTGTTCCTTGATGGAAGAACAGCTGCCAACCCGCCTCACACTGCTTCCAAAGAGACGATCTTAAGGACGTTCTCAAGGAATTTCCTGATCTAACGGTTACTTTGTAGGTTGAAAACATCACCTCACTTGATAAGGCAACAGCTTTAAAATCTGTAATAGCTGCAGAGAATGGCTCAACTTCCAGAGGCAAGAAATTAAGAATATCTTGTTTGTTGTAAACTTTCCCTGAGCTTCCAAATTCGACAAAATCATCTGCTATTAACTGATTCAGTTGAACAATAGATTGCCTTACTGACGGTTCTAAAAGCAATAACTCCAAATCGTAGATGTGTTGTTTCATAAGGATTTATATCGACGTAGATTTAAGATGGAAGCTTCTTATTCTTTATATACCAATCAAAAAACATCATAGCCGTTTTGAGCGAAAAATTGCTCTCAGCATTATTTAAAATCACAATCCCAATATCATGAGAAGGGATAAACCCCATAAAATTCATAAATCCCTTGAGCCATCCTCCATGAAATACCAGACGACCATGCTGACAATCAATAATTCGCCATCCATATCCATAGTGAGATTGAATGTCACCAGGAACCACTCTCTGCAGCCAAGACTTGGCGTCTGGCGCCAAAGTGGAGGGGGCATGAAAAGCTGCTAGATCTTGTGATGTCAGGATATCCGGAATGACCCCCATTTGGAGCTGTAAAAACGTAACCATATCTTTAATGTTAGAGTTAATACCGGCAGACGCACACACAGAGTCGTGATAAAAATGGGAATATTTCTTTGACGAATACCACCGATGCTTTTTATTTTCTTGATGGGGCCAGGCTCGGTTTTGTTGTCCTTCAAAATCATCATATCCCACACTTGTACGCATCATTTTTAAAGGATGGAAAAGGCGCTGCATCAGCGCCTCTTTAAAGGATTGCTGACACCTTTTTTCAATCACCTCTTGGAGTAAGCTATAGACAACATTATGATAGTCATAAGTTTCTCCTGGAGTATCTTGTGTATGTTCAGCTAAAAGTTGTAAAAGTTGATCCCGCGTTTGCCCTGCTTCTATTTTTTGATTCCAGCCCACACGACTATACCCACTTGTGTGATTGAGCAAATGTTGAATTTGAGTCGCTGGAAGAAGGCAAGGGCAATATTCTCTTACTGAATCTTGAAGCGACACCCGCCCTTCTTTTTGTAAAAGAGCGATCAATGAGGCTGTAATCGTTTTTGAGAGAGATCCTAATTGGAACACCGTATCCGCAGTTACGGGTTCTTTTTCACCTTTTTTCCTAACCCCATAAGCTTTTAAAAACACAACTTTGCCGTTAGAAACGACGGCCACCGCACATCCTATCACTTTCTCCTGCTCAACCTGACGTTGAATGTACTGATCAAGTTTTTTTAAGGGCAAAGATAAAGGATCAGCAGAAACTGAAAAAAGATTGATTACCCCTACGGCTAATAAAAGAAAAAATTTGTTCATGTCTTTATAGTGAATGAATGCATACCCTCGTTAATTTCTATCACTCAAAATTCAAGCTTTGCAAGATCTATAAGGAACGTCATTGCGAGGAGCGTAAGCGACGAAGCAACTCAGAATAAACCCTGAGATGCTTCGCTGCGCTCGCAATAACGTTTAAGTTAACTCATCTGTTGTGGAACCCCCCAGGGAGCAGCCATCTTCACGGTAATCAAATGCTCGAGTGTCTCCTTCGTTCGTAAATCCTTAAAATAAAGGCGCAGACCCGTCGGCTTACGAGATAAAGCTTTTCTAAGGGCACTCGGGGATCCCTCTCTATAAGAAAGCATTTCTGTTTCTTGCTCTTCAGGACCATTGATAAGCTCGAGTCCTTTTAACACATTCCCTTCTCGCTGCACCTGGAGAGGGACCGCCTCATCATAGCGAAAGTAGGAAAGCCCTGACGGAGTATGACACAGAGCTCCTTTATGAACCTGATAAGACCCTTCGATATAGTCATCACTAACACTGGTGTCATTCTGAACTTGTTTCAGGGTCTTATTAGAATGAGATCCCGAAATAAATTCTGTATGACAGGAGGGAACACACAAAAGCGTCACTTTCCCAAACCGTTCTCCCGTTTCTCCTCTAGCCATAAGAGAATACTTCACAACTTTTCCTCGACTCAACCCTCCAGGCAGACGCGCATCCTTAAGAACAACGGTTGTATCTGTTGTTATGTCTTTGGCCACATCCCATGGCACTTCAACGGAAATTTCAATGGCTCTCGCACTTTTTGCAAGAATGGCTTTTGCACGCTCCATCGCATGCTCGGCTGCCTGGTATCCTCGATCAGTTAAAAAGAAGGAAGCTCGAGCTGGATGCCCTAAGTCCGTATGAAAAACGTTTTGAAATCTCCATTTTTCCTCTTCAAAAAATAAGCCTGTTGTATGTGTCTCTTGGCATCGATAGATCGCATTTTGATAAGCCACTCTTGTCCCTTCCTTATAAAAAGAACCCGGCCGCCACAGATATGCCTTGGGATCGGGATTAAGGTTTTGAAGCGTAAATTCTACGAGCTTATGCTCGCCATCCCCAGGATAAAGGGGTTGAAAAGCATGGCACAGAGTCACCACAAGCGTTTCTTTGCGCTTTTGATGATATTGCCAACTGACCCAAAGTGTTGGTTTAAACCAGTGCCGTTTCACACGATAAGTTTTCGTCTCTCCCTTTTCTTCTGTCAAAGAAAGAGAGGGTGAGTAAGATGGGTAGAGAGCAGAAGGAGGTGACATTTCTTTCAGTTCACTTTTAAGAATCCATATCCCTGACCGTCTTAGGTGTTGCCCTGATACGGGCCACTTTTGAAGCAGCGCTTCTTTCGTGTACGTATTAACTTTAGAATAAGGAAATACTAATCGAAGGGACGTGCTTAGATCCAACACCCCCTCGTCCTTTTGAATCCAATGGGCGTGCACCTTAATCGTACAGGATGTTAAAGGATCTTTTATCAACCGTAAGCGAAGGCTATCCTGAAAAAAGTTGTCCTGAAGGGTCAGCAGCTGCCGCCCTTCAAACCAATCAGACCGCATCAAATCATTTGTGCGCCTATCGCAATACAAAGATGAGGTGTACGCATCTTGGATCTCCTCATATTTCTCGGGCTCTTTAACCCATAACGCATCCCAATAGGGAGGGACACGACTGCTTTTCTGGAGTTTTTCGATCTTTTCAGAGATGTCCGAAGGACATGCAATAAGCTCAATCTCTGAAAAACTCTCCTCTATTTTAATGACTTCACCAACAAGAGCTCCTTTAAAATAAATCTCATCTCCTTGTATAACTCCTATACTTCCACATGGAGGGAGAGGGATCCCTGCCTTAATCACTAACCGCGCCTTTGCAAAGAAGCCCTCTTCTTGAGAAATTTCCAAATCAAAAAGAGCTATATTTTTGATTCCTTGAAATATAAGACAAATATTCATTTTTATTCTCATTGCAAAAAAGGGGTTGACCTCCAGAAAAAGGAAGCTTATATCACTATTCAGTAATAATTTCTTTGTTCCTCACTTAATTAGGAATATACAATGACACAGCAAAGTTGGTTTAATTCAAAGGGTTACCTCCAGGGAATTTTCTGGATGACTGTGGTTTGTTTCATTAGCAATTCAAACGACATTCTTATCAAGCACTTAGGAAGCCGCCTCTCAGGGGCAGAAGTGGCTTTTTTCCGCTTTTTCTTTAGCACATTAGTGCTTTTGCCATTTATGGCTGCGCAGGGTAAGGGATCCTTTATAACACGCTATCCCGGTGCTCAGTGCGCTCGTGCTTTGCTACTCATGTTAGCCATGGCCCCTTGGTGTTATGGAGTTGCGGCTCTTCCCTTAACTCTCGCAACGACCTTATCCTTTACTGTTCCCTTTTTTGTCCTGCCTTTAGCTAAGATTTTCCTTAAAGAGCATGTAGGATGGCAACGATGGTTTGCAACCTTATTTGGCTTTCTTGGTATTGTGGTAGCGTTGCACCCCACAGGAGAAAGTTTTAACCCTATGGCCCTCGCCCTTGTGGTTTCAGCCGTCATGTTTGCAACCCTTGATATTATCAACAAAAAGCTTCTCACCGAAGATGAGACCCTTTTATCCATGCTCTTCTATTCAGCCCTTGGAACTGCCATTTTAGGTTTTGTCCCTGCCCTGTTAACATGGCAAACTCCCACTTTGCAGGAGCTTTTTTTCCTTTTACTTCTAGGGGGAGGAGGAAGCTTGATCCTGTTCTGCCTTTTAAAGGCATATGCTGCAACCGAAGTCTCCGCGCTTCAACCTTTTAAATATGTCGAGCTCATTCTCTCTGGGATTTTTGGGTTTGTTATTTTTCAAGAATTCCCCACCATGAGCACTGTTTTAGGCGCCGCGATTATCATTCCATCGACCCTTTACATTACGGTCTATGAAACCCGCCAACAGAAAAAAAGGATGGAAAGAGAAGAGCTGGAGATGAAGAAAGCAGCTTAAAGCAGTATAGCAGTATAGCAGTATAGCAGTATTCAGATTGTCAGCTTAACACCCATCGCTTTCTAGCTCTTTTGTCATCCCCGACTTAGATGCTCTTGTTTTGCAAAGCAAAACTTAGAGCGTCTTGATCGGGAATCTTCTAGAAGCAATAAGATGTTTCAACAAGACCCCCGATGAAGAAATGCTAATGTTTTCTTAACGAAAACAAAGCATTTCTTCATCGGGGATGACAAGGAAGTGAAAACTAATGAGTATTAAGCTGACAATCTGATATACTGCTACACTAACATTATTCTTCCTCCAACTCTAACCGCCACCCCACAGAAGCTCCCCACTCATCTGTCTCCAAACAATAGTGTTTCACAATCATAAACAACCAAGGCCGATAGGTTACAAATCCTCCTGGAAACTCTCGTGGCAAGAAAATATGTCTTTCCTTAATGTTTTCTATGGGGTAGGCCCTTCCCTCTAAATCATGCACATAACCCCTTACAGGATCTCTCTCTAAATAAAGGTCGAAAATCCCCTTAGGGGCGGTTTGTGTTAATGGTTGAATACACCCCACCTTTACAGGAGTCCCTGTCCAAAGTTTCTCAAAAGCAGGAGGAGTTGTATCCTTACAGCTAATGACGGATCGAAATTTTCGATGCCCTTTATTCCCTACGCACACAAGAGCTCCATTAATAGTGCGCCGTAAAATTATCTGAGAAATAGGCTCTAAAGATTGCAGGCATTCTCGCACTGAAAAAGGAGGAAAAAAGGTGTTTCCTCCCATCCCTTCCAAAATTAAATCGGTCTCATTCATGAGGAACTCTCGCCTTAATATTAAAGGTATGAACGCGTGTATTCCCCTCTTTTAAAAGAGAAATGCCACTCTTCATAATTTTCAAGCTTCCTTTTTGATAAGCATGAAGGAGAGGTTCTACTCTTTTGGCCATCCTTAAGATTTCTTTAGTGCCCGCATATTGACTCCAAATTTTAAGAGTGAATGTGATAAGTGTGGGACCCTTAGGAATCCCTTGAAGTGAATTTATAGGTTCGAGAGTCATATAAGGGTAACTGGCTTCAGGAGGCACATGAAGAAAGACAGGACAAACTTGACTCAATACTTTCGTTAAATCTAAGAAAAAATCACGCATGTCGATCCTCCCGCGCCACCATACATAAAAACTGATTGTGCTGAATTAGAACTGGTGGAGTTATCACAAACAAACGTTTTAAGCTATGGCGAAGGGGCCACAGAAATCCTATTTTAGAAGGAAGATGACTCCCAGATCGAATAATAATACGATAAAGGGCTTTCTCTTGTTTATCTATAAGGGGCCACAAGTATGCCCACATCCGTGGGCCCTGTCCCCATTCCTCTTGCCATCCCCCTTCTCCATCTTCAATTTTGTGAAGGACAAGAAGCGTAAGGTATTCTTTTAGATCTTTTGTTGTAATTTTATGCATTTTCTATCCTTAACAAGTTGATTTTAAAAAGAAGTTACATCAATTTCATCACCTTATAAGGCGCCAAAAGAGGTAAATTTAGGGATTGACCCTCATATAAAAAACGCGTGCCCATCAACACCGCCATTCTTAAGTCCGACGGTAAAGAGCTCGAGACCTCCCCGTATCCCGCCCAGAAATCAATAAAAAGCTCTTGCCCCCACAGAAGTGGTGAAAGAATGACTTTGTCTTCTTCCACTCTATAGGAAACTTCCCTCTCTCTTATTTTTACAGAATTCACTTCTAAAAGAGGAGGCAAAGGCAAACTTATCGCAAAGGTATCCTTTGGACTTCTTACAAGTGGAAAGGACGGTGGATAGGGCGGGGTAATCTGCATACGCCACCGTTGTTTTAAAAGAGCGCGCCCTGTTATGTTTTCGACAGCGGATCGCGAAGAAGAAATGATCGTCCTTAAGAGATCATCTTCCTGATCTGAAGCAATACGTAAGTAAGTTTTAATTTCCTCAAGCGTAATGGGCTCTTGAAAAGGGGGGATGCTGAGGTAAAGACGCATGGAATTCTCCAACTTAAAAATGAGCTCAAAAAAAGAGGGAAATAAATATTAACGAATTATTTATAATTTTATTACATAATAAAAGTATGGATATATATTTAGATTTATTTATAAGTATAGTTAAGCCATCACCAGAAGTCAGTGTTTCACGTCACTTAAGGAACACCCCAACTTCTTCTATAGAGGAAAGTCCAACTTTCCCCACACCGTAGATACGTCTTTAACTTGTTAGAAAGAGAGAAAACAATGAGTAAAATCTTATTAACCACCCTGAGCATCTTAATTTTTCTAGGGTCTGTCTCTATCCCTGTTGTCGATGCCTCTGCATGTGGCAGTAGCTCTTGCTACACTACAGATTTTGGAGATTTATTATCAAATCCGTAATAATTACTAACATTAATACTACAGTTGGGGGGAAAGATGAATAAATTAGTCTTAACAATTCTTGTCATGTCTGTTTTGATCGATCCCGTTTTAAGCGCAAACAATGCCTCAAATAACGTCATTGATGTGAGGGGTGGACACGAAAGTGGCCATATCTCCATCACCGACCCCACCATGAATCCGTGGATTCCATAAGCAAAAAGCCGTTGTTTGTTTGAGACACTTGCCCCGCTCTTTTGAGTGGGGCGTTTTTTTGACCAACACCCTATGCCCTAAAATTCAGAATTTTCAAGGCTTCAAAATTCAACACATCTCCTCCTACGCGACGGGTTGTATAAAACTCAACATAGGGCTTTGCACTATAAGGATCGCGGAGCACACGAATACCGCTGCGATCGACAATTTGATAACCTTCTTTAAAATTACCAAAAATTATAGCCTTCGAAGTTTCTCCTCTCACAAGAGGCGGCATATCATCAGATACATTCACGGGATATCCCAGAAGCGTTGGAGTTACGACACCTGCTAAAGGAGGTTCCCATAAATACCGCCCACTTTCTGAATCTTTTAATCGCCGGATGCGCGCTTGAGCAGAGCGCGACATAAGCCAAGACGCTCCAGGAAGGTAGGGCGGTTTTAAGGAAAAGAAAATGTCCTGAAGCTGGATTTCTCCAGCATCGTCTAGAAAATCTCCATTCACTCCCGTTCTGATTTCCTCAATCCTGCCCCATCGCCACTCGGCTTTCAGCGCTGTTTCATAGGAAAGAATCCCCCGCGGTGAATTTGCTCCTTCGCCCTGAATAAAAGCCATATTTTCCATAGCCGCCATTTTTTTGGCAATTTTTTGAGACAACCATTCCTCCACATTTAAAAGAGCGTCATCTAATAATTTCTGAGTGGCACGTGGTTTGGCGTACATCTCATGAACCGGGATGCGAATTTTAGCTACCTCGGGTGTCCGCGTTTCCCCTCTTTCTTGTGTTTCACTCACCCAACCCGCATCTGCTGTATCTTTATCAATCAGCAATTCAAGAACGGATGTTGAAATTTCTCGAACACTGGCAAGAGGTCGCATGACGGATGTCGCTTGTAAAGTTGAATACAAACGGTCATGAAGACCAGAAGGAACCAAATAACCCCCGTCACGATCAGCCGTTGTCGAAAGTGCCTTTCGTTCATAAAGATGCAATGAGGTATCAAGACCTTTACGAATATAGTCCATAAAGGCATGCTGATGGCTGGAAAATGGGTCGGATGTTGTTTCAACCGACGGACGATTGGCAAAGGCTTCCATTTGTTTAAGACGTTTTTCTGTGCTGTCCAGGCTTGCTTCAAGACGTGCCATTTTTTCTTCATCCAATGGATCCACAGCCCGCTTACGCTCAAGATTTTCAAGGCGGATATCTTGGGTTGATTTAAACTCTTCAAAAGTACGAGCCAACTCATCCACAGTATGTTGTATATCATAATCGTGCATTCTTTCCTCTTTTGTTAGGGGTTGATTTCAGTATAGCGGTATAGCAGTGCTGCAGTATTTCTGATTACTGTTACACTTCTCTACTGCTACACTGTTTTCACTTGATGAACTGTGGCACGCGCATTCGCGCCAAAGGTCACAAGGGAAATTTCGATAAGATCAATGTCTAAAAGGATACGGGAGTTGCTTGTTTTATCTCGGGTGGCTTTAAGGGGGCGAAATCCAATAGAAAGGCCGTCTATGGCACCTTCTTTCAAGAGAAGATAGGCTTCATCCGCTTGTTTTACCCCAAGGATAAGGCGTCCTTCTACGTAAAGCCCTCCCTCATTTTCGCGCAAAGATGTCCATACACCCAGAGGATACTTTGGGTCGTGTTGCCATAACATCTTTGGATTCTTCCCAAGAAGCCGCCATGCTCGTAGGGTTTTTGTAAAAGCCCCTTTGGTAATACGATCCTGGTGATGATCCGTAATATCAAAAAAACTTGCATACCCAGAAATTATCCCCTTTTGTTGAGAGGGATTTAAGCGTAAAGTATGTGCCATAATAAAAACCTCTAAGGGATGTAAAAATATGAAAAAATTAATGAGGATTATGTTTTGTTTTTTTGCGGTGAGCGTCTCTGTACAAGCTGATTTTCAAAAAACGGCAACCTGCTCAGGCAACACTCCTTGTCAATGTGCAGGCTGCGATCAATGCGCGCCCGATGCTCAAGCTTGTGGCAACTATTCTGGATGTTACCCAAATTGCGTTGAACCTACACCGAAGGCTTCTCTCTATTCTTTAACTGGTAAGAAGGTTATTTTTTACTGCGTTGGGGGAGCCACAATAAACCCCGTAACGGAAGCAGTACCTTCTAATTATTCCCAACAAAAGTGGTATACATGTGGGCATTCTCAACCGTTTCCTCTAACTAACTTATCTGCGGCGCTCCTTAACAGCCCTAATAGCGCATACCCTTTCCAACAAGGCGATATCTTTGCCTGCCCCGAAGGAGCGACTCCAATTCCGTATACTAACCCTACAGGAGAAACTCAAACTCCAGGAATTTCCTGGTTTACGTGTCCTCCACCTGCAATAGACCTACCTCTGGACTCTTCTTCCTCTCCCAAAACCCCTTAGAGTCAAAATTTTTCTTATACGTACCTGCAAAGCCTCTTAGTACACCTAGCAGAAGGGCTTTACAGGAACGTATTTATTTAAAAAACTACTCTCCATTAATAAAATATTATTATTTATTTAGTATAGTTAAATTAATAACAATAAGAAAAACAATAATTGACCTTTAAAGGAGAAACCAAATGAAAAACGTAACACTTTTTGCTTTTTTAACCGTAGCAGCCCTCGGAATTACAGGTGCAAAAGCTGACTGTGGATGTGGAGTTGCTGCTCCTTGTGCAGCTGCTTGCCCATGTCCTATGGAATGCCCCTGCTGTGATTCATCTCCTCTTGGACTCTTTGATGGGGGTTCCTGTGGTTGTGCAGCTGCTGTCCCATCCTGTGGTTGCGGATACTAAAAACGACCAAAAAAGTCGCTGGTGCGATGCACTCACGTCTCCTCTAGAGGCCAGCATCACACCGGCAACTCCTATCTAACATATTGATTTTTTTATCAAAAATATTCTCCTAAAAAAAATCCTGCGATCTTAATAAAATATTATGAATTGCTGGATATACTGACCACAATAATAATAAGAATAAGAAACAACAACATATAAACAAAGGAGAATACGATGAAAAAATTAACTCTTCTGTCATTCCTCGCTGTAATGGCAATGGGACTTACAGGGGCAAACGCTGCTCTTACTTTAGAAGGTCAGCAAAATGTAGAATACTACATGGGACCTGGACCTTGCCCAATGGCTGGTGGCGTTGCTGCACCTTGTGCTGCTCCTTGCGCAGCTCCTTGTGCTGCTCCTTGCCCATGCCCAATGGAATGCCCATGCACACCAGTATGTTGCCCAGCAGTCAGAGGTCTCTTTGATGGCGGCATGTGCTGTGGTGGACGCGCAGTTCCACCTCTCTGCGGCTGCTGGTAAGCAGTAACTAGTGATTAGATTTTCTAATTACTAACAATTAACCTATTGCCTTCAGGGAGCGGTGGATATCCCACCAGCTCCCTTTTTTCATTAAGGGTTAAAAAAGACGCCTGTTCGATTTTTCCCCATAATGCTTCCCGTTTAGGCGCAAGAGCAGGAATTGACTCCGTATCATAGTCAAAGGAGAGATTGTCTCCAAAAAACGGAACAAGCCACTGGTTAAGTTCTCCTTTAATCATTTCTAAATAAGGAAGAATCGTATCCTCCCACAAATGGTACCGGGCTTCTTTATAATTTGAAAAAGTAGATTCCCCTGGAACTCCCACTAACATAGAAGGCACCCCATACACTTGGGCAATCTCTCGCGCTGAAAGGTTTTTTCCTTCAATAGGATCCAGATCTTTCGGAGAAAGTCCCATCTCTTTCCACTCAAAATTTCCTTCTAAGATAAGAACGCGTCCCGCATTCCGGGAACCTTCATAGGCTTCTTTTAATTCATGACGTAAACGTGCGCGTTGTTCTTCCGACAAAATATTTCTTTCTGCAGAATTGATTTGAAGAGCTCCAGAAGGACGTCCTCCATTTTGCAAAAGAGAAAGGTTATAACCTGCCACCGCATTATGTTGATCAATGGCATGAGCAGCGGCTTCAATAGGACTCATCCCATACCAATCATGAAGGGGATGAAATGTACGAATATGGCGCACGCGTGATTTTCCATCAAAAGGATCCACAGGAATGCGCACGGAGCGTCCCCCGAGGGTATACTCATAAGCTTCCGGAACTCCTGACGCTCCAGGAATCACACGCACACGATCTGGCCTTAAAAGATACAGCTCGAGCGGCTCATGCTCACGCATCACAGCCTCAATATAAACATTTCCTGCAAGCAAAAGATAAGCTGTCAGCGCTTCCATAAAACGAGAGATTCCTTGATGAGGATTAGGATTTTGAAGAAGAGACAGAAAAGGATGGGCAGTCAATCGTTTGTTTCCTTTATAAAGCTGCCAAGGCACACTGGCGACACCGCGCGAAATCAACGATACACATCGATAAACGACAATATTTTTCTGATATCCTTCTTCAGCCAAGGTATCATATTGGCGCGGCGTCCAGATAGGAGCGTGCACCCCCGTAGTTACAAAAAGGGGCGCTGTTGTGCTGGCTTTCATTTCTTGAGAGCGCAGCAAACGGTTCATCCAATTTTTCATGGGAGTCTCCTTGTGTATTGTCCTCCCGAACTTGTTTCGGGATCTGATGCCATCTTATAATGCCCTGGTAAAACGACGAAGAAACACAGATCTTCTATAGAAATTCGTACAAATCTTGCCAGTCAGGATTTATAGATTCGATAAATCGCAACTTTCGTTTTCTCGATCCACCTTTGATTTTCTTTTCTCGAAGAATTGCGGTGTCCATATCTCCATACAACTCATAATAAACAAGAATTTTGCAATCATAACGAGAGGTAAGCCCTTGAATAAGCCCATTTCTATGTTGAAATGCGCGCTGCACTAGGTCAGAGGTGACACCCGTGTAAAGCGTTCCGTTGCGCTTACTCGCCATGATGTAAATGGCTGGTTGCTTCATAGGCCTCCTAGTAAATTCTGGCCTTGGATTAAGAAGCTTATTTTATAAACACTATATTATGTCATTGCGAGGAGCGTTAGCGACGAAGCAACCCAGTGTAAATAACGTATGTCCGAAGGACATACAGCCTTTCTTCTTATTCACGTAAGCTCAGTATTTCTCTCAGCAATTAAAAAGATGTATTCCTACGGAATAAATTCTTTGACCTGGATTGCTTCGTCGCTAACGCTCCTCGCAATGACGAAACTATGCTTACACCCCAGGCACAGGTCTACGATTTTACATTTATAACTTTATGCTCTTTTGAGAGGGTGTCAAATTTTCCGATTGGCCATTTTGAAACTCTCACTCCTCAATGACAAAATTTTTCATCAAAGAATGATGAGTATGCAAAAGCTGACGAATCTCTTTCTTAACGGCTTCTGCTTGTTTTCCTGTACAGCGTATCAAAACTTTCTTAAATTTTGAGGGCAAATCGGGTTTAAACGAAATCGAAGCATTCATTCGTTCAAGAGGTAACCCTTTTTCACCTTCAACGACACACTCTTCCACCAAGATAAAGTCCTCTTCTAAAGTAGACGTATGCTGATTTATTAACTGTGCAAATGCTTGTCTTACGGAGGAAACTTGATGTTCCTCATCGACTCCTAAAAATTCTAGTTTTTCAAGTTCTGCACAACTTTCTAGCCACTCTATAAATGTGTAAGCTCTGGGAGATGCAAAAAAGTCCTTTTCTCGTGAGGTATAAGTGCATCTACCGCGGTGACTTGTTTGTATTGTCATTTTATCTGTAAAGCTTAAAGCTTCCTTGGCCAACATTTTTGAAATCCGCCGACTCCCCTCTTTATGAACTTCGCTATCTCTTGAATAAACCTCATCTAAGTCTCTAAAATCGACTCGAATTACTCTCACTCCCCCCTCATCCTCATACTCTAAGTACACACCGTAGGAAGGAGAATTGATGGATATGCAAGACGTTATCAAGACTGCGTAAAAAAGACCTCTCATAAACAAGCCTCCTCTTATAATCCCCGAAGTCTCTCGACCTTTAGGTGTTCATGTACCATAGGCACACGGCTACGATTTTACATTTATCACTTTACGCCCTTTTTGGAGGAGGTCAAATTTTTCAATTGGCCATTTAAATAAAGTCCTCGCTAACGAGCTAACGAGGTTACAAGCGGAAAAGAATAGCACCCGAAGAGATTTAAGTGGGTTAGTTCTTTTTAAGCACCCATAAGAGAAGAGCAAAAAATCTATGATTTAACTTCCTGTACTCAGTGCTCTTTCAAAGCATCTTTCCAAGTCACGATTGAGTATTTTTTGCTGTTCCTCTAACGCTGTGCGCCTCGCGTTTAATTCCTCTTGGTGCAAGGCCAATTCTACAGACAACGGCAGTCTTTGAGAGGCTAGTTGCATTTCTTGATTAACTAACAAAACAAAAGCATTATCCAGTTGCTTTTGCCGAACAGAAATTCTTTGAAATTCCTCATCATTGGCAAGTTCGGATTGTGAGTGTAGAGAAGACCCTCCTTCTGAAACACTAGCAAGGGAACAAAAGGAAGTGGCCATCGTCACTAAAACACACAGCCCAAATTGAAGTGATTTTATTACACACATGTCAGACTCCCTGTTTAAAAAATTTAAAAGTACGCTCTTTATATTATCTGCGTTGCTTTAAGCGCACCCCTACGATTCTACATTTATCACTTTACGCCCTTTTTAGAAGACGTCAAATTTTCCGATTGGCCATTTGACCGTTTTTTTGTTTGCTGTAGACTATCCAAAAAAAATTCATAATCATGAGTCTCATGACAACACTCGCAAAAAACAAATCTTTTTGGGCTCTTTTTGGAACACAGTTCTTGGGTGCCTTTAATGATAATTTTTTTAGAACAGCTTTTGTAACCCTGATTACCTATCATCTTACAATCTACTCAGAAACATCAAAGTCTTTATTTGTTTCAGCGGCCTTTGGGCTGTTTATGCTCCCCTTTTTTCTTTTCTCTCCTCTTGCAGGGCAGCTTGCTGATCGTTTTGACAAGACCAAAATTATTCGCTTCGTGAAGCTGGCCGAGATTCTTATTGTAGGTCTTAGCGCTTATGGATTTATCCATCAAAACCCTTATTTTCTTTTAGCAGCCCTTTTTTGTATGGGAACACACTCCGCTTTTTTTGGTCCTGCAAAATATAGTCTTCTCCCCGCCATTCTTTCTCCCGAAACGCTTTTAAAAGGAAACGGATATATCGAAGCCGGCACTTTTCTTGCCATTATGGGAGGAACTCTGGCAGGGGCCTTAATGATTCATTGGAATGTGTCTCTAACAGTTTTAAGTTCTCAATTATTTATTGTGGCTTTATTCGGGTTGTTGATGAGCTGGTACCTCCCTCCCGCTTCTCCACGAGCTCCTCACCTTAAAATTCGTCTCTCCTGGAGTGGTGAGATAAAACATCTCTATCGGTTTACACGAAAAGAAGCGCGCATTTTTAAAGCTATTATTGCTATTGCTTGGTTTTGGTTGGTAGGCGCTGTTCTGCTCGCACAGCTCCCTCCTTTTGCAAAGGGAGTCTTGGGGCTCCAGGAAAGTGTTTTCATTTTTCTTCTTCTCCTCTTTACCATTGGTGTAGGCGCAGGCTCTATTTTATGTGCTTGGCTTTTCAAAGGAGAAATCACCACAAAACATACCCCTCTTTTAGCCTTCCTCATGATTCCTTTTTTGTTTGACATCTCGACCTTTCATGCACCTTTTGCAAAGACACCCCTCTCTCTCTTTCCTTTCCTAATGTCGTTGCAAGGGCTTCGCCTTACGGCCGATATTTTTAGCCTTTCCTTTCTGGGAGGACTTTTTGTGGTACCTCTCTACACCTTCATCCAAGCTCACGTGGTTCCAAGTCGTCTTTCACAAGTCATCGCGCTGAGTAGCATTATGAACGCTGGATTTATGGTGTTTGCGAGCTTTTCTTCTTTTTGCTTATTAAGCTTGGGGCTTTCTATTCCCACACTGATTTGGCTCACAGCTCTGGGTCAGGTCATCATGACCCTTTATATGCTACGTATCTTACCCGACGATCTATTAAAAACCTATCTTTATACTCTTTTAAAAGTCCTTTTCCGCCTTCAAGTGAACGGCCTTGAAAACTATGAAAAAGCCGGGAAAAGAGCCATCCTTATTGCCAACCATACCTCTTACCTTGATGCTCTTTTAATAGCAGCTGTTCTTCCTGAAAAACCTCTTTTTGCCATTAACAAATTTACAGCCCAAAAGTGGTGGGTCAAACCATTCCTCGTCCTTGCTAAAGTCTATCCTGTAGATCCTCTTTATCCCTACGCTCTCAGAGACGTCATCGAAGAAGCCAAGCGTGGCCATAAGGTTCTCATTTTTCCCGAAGGACGTGTTACCCTTACGGGAAGCCTCATGAAAATTTATGAAGGACCGGGGATGGTGGCTGAAAAAGCTGAGGCCCGCATCCTTCCTCTTCGCATTGAAGGCGCTCAGTATACATTTTTCTCTCTCCTCAAAGGCAAGCTTCCTCGAAAATTTTTTCCTAAAATTACAATCACCCTTTTGCCACCTCAAACTCTTAACGTAAATCCAACCCTTAGCGGAAAAGCCCGTAGACGTGCTCTAAGCGATCATCTCTACGATCTCATGGTCACCATGATATTTACAACAAGTCCTCTTTATAAAACTCTGTTTATGGCTCTCATCGAAAGCCGCAGACTGTATGGGTCTAGCTTACCTATCTTAGAGGATATAAGCCGAGATACCCTCACCTATAGAAAGCTTTTCCTGAAGGCATTTACGTTTTCACGCAGGATGAGTCGTCAAACAAACGCAGGAGACTCTGTAGGATTACTGCTGCCCAACACTCATGGACTTATTATAAGCTTTTGGGCCTTGCAAGCCATAGGACGTATTCCAACTCTTTTGAATTATTCAAGTGGTTCTGCTTCCCTTTTAGAAACCTGCCAACTTGCACGTTTGCAAACCATCTATACATCTCGTCAATTTGTAGAAAGAGTACGTCTTCAAGACTCCATAGCCCTTTTGAAACAACATCACATTCATGTGCTTTATCTCGAGGATGAAGTTAAAAAGATTCGCCTCATGGATAAGCTTTGGGGAGTTTATGGAAGTTTCTTTCCAGAGAGGGCTTATGTATCTCCCCATCCCTCTCCTCTCTCCCCTGCTGTTCTCTTATTTACTTCCGGCTCAGAAGGCACCCCCAAAGGCGTTCCTTTAAGCCATCTCAATCTTCAAGCTAACCGCTACCAACTCGCTTCTGTCGTAGATTTTAATGAGGCAGATACTGTTCTGAATGTTCTCCCTCTTTTTCATGCATTCGGCCTGACAGCCGGCATGATTTTGCCTCTTCTATCGGGCATTAAAACCTTTCATTACATCTCTCCTCTCCATTATCGAGCTGTGGCAGAGCTTATTTATGACACAGGAACTACTATTTTATTTGGCACAGATACTTTTTTATCTGGCTATGGCCGAATGGCCCATGCTTACGATTTCCGCACCCTCCGCTGCGTTTTTGCGGGCGCTGAAAAATTGAAACCAACCACACAACACCTCTGGTTTGAAAAATTTGGCCTTCGCATTTTTGAAGGATATGGCACCACAGAAACAAGTCCTGTCCTTTGTGTTAACACGCCCATGCACTATAAGGCTGGCACCGTTGGACGATTCTTGCCTGGTCTTCTTCATCGCCTAGATCCAGTGGAAGGAATCGACAAAGGAGGACGCCTTTGGGTTAAAGGACCGAATGTCATGCAAGGATACCTCCCTTCACAACATGACAAAGAAAAGGAGGAGTGGTACGACACCGGCGATATTGCAGAGGTGGATGAAGAAGGATACGTCACCCTTAAAGGACGGGTTAAGCGCTTCGCCAAGGTGGGGGGAGAGATGATCTCTCTCACCGCTGTGGAAGAAGCGGTCGACTCCCTTTGGCCAGGACATACCCATGGTGTTCTTGCAGAACCCGATCCTAAGAAAGGAGAGCGATTGATCCTCTATACCACTTATCCCCAGGCGGATAAAGCAGCCCTTGTCTCTTTCTGGAAACAAGAAGGACTCTCGGAGTTATCTTTACCAAGAGTCCTTATTGTTTTACCTTCCCTTCCCCTTTTAGGATCAGGAAAAATAGATTACAGAGCTCTACCTTCCGCAAGCGTTTGATACACAAGAGCTGAAGCTTTGGAAAGCACGGCTAAGAAGATAAATTGAAACATAAAGAAGTAAAACAAACACAGGAGAGCTATTGAAATATCCGAGTTGATAAAACTAATAATGAGGCCTAAGAGACCTAGCGCCAAAAAACCTAAAAGCGTAAGGCCAAGGAGAGCAAGAGTCAAAAGAACATAGAGTCCTATCACACGTAACACGTTCCCCTTTAAAAGCACCCAGCTTGCTCGAATGGGATTAGGCTTATCAAGAGCAATCAAAACAGAATAAAGAGAGATGCGTAACAAAAGATAAAATCCATAGATAAAAAAGACCACCCCTAAAATGATATCAAGAGGAATGCTCATAAAGGAGTAATGGGCACCTATCACAATCCCAGCTGCAACCAAGCCATAGCTTCCTATGAGGATTCCAAGCAAAATTGCATACAAGGCCATTTTGAGAAAACGCCAGTTTAAATTTAACGTCCACCAGCTTTGCCCCCCTTCCTGAAGGACACCATAGCGAATGTTGTTGATATAAATACTAAAGGCAAAAATGAAGTGGGTAATAAAATAAACGCTTTGCGCAAGTCTCAACAAAGGCTGTGAAGCTGTGGCTTCTGTAAAAGTATTGACATTCCCCATTATAAGTTGCTGAAGCTGTAGAGGATAACCCACATACCAGTAAGCAAAATTCAAAAAAAGAAGACCAAAAGCCAGAATCCAAAGAGGGGCATAAGCCACTCTAAACCACTCCAACATATGTCTCCAAACATTCTGAAAGCTCATGGAAAAGATTTTCATAATTTGAATACGCATCTTTACCTCCCTAAAGGCAAAAAAGATTTTTATTCAATAATATTAATCACAAATGTGTTAATATTACATTAAAATCTTTATTTTTAAGATTTTTCATCAAAAGAACAACTCGAGCTCGACCCAAAACAGGGGAGTACCGCAATCCAAACTGATGTTGAAGGTCATTGATAACACCCCACACCTTGACTTCCTAATAAAAATACTTACATAAAGAAAAAGTGTTAAAGATTATAGAAGTTTTTTGTTAAAGAGATCATGATGTTGGGAAAAGTGTTTCAAAGAAAATATAGTTCAGCAAATTTTAAAAAACTAATTCTTTTAAGTGGTACGGCGATTCTATTATCTACCTCCTCTATGCATGCCATGGAGAGTCAGGAAGAAGCAACAAAGGACTCTATAGCTCAACTCTCCAAGAGAAGAGCGCTACCTCTCCCTCCCAAGAAGGTCCCTCCCTCCCCTAGCCTACACCCAGAGGCCCTTCAACACAAAAATCGTATTGCTGTCCTCGAGCAAAATCCTAAAGAAGCTGTGAAGAAAGCAAGGCAGATTGTAGATAGCCTTCAAGGCACTAAGGATGAAGATCTTCTGGTGCCCTATTTAAATCTCGCAGAGTTGCTTAGTACGCTTGCCATTTCAGGAATAAGCGGGGGTAAAGAAGTTAATCGACAAGCTCTTGAAGAGGCTCAAGAACTTTATGGAAACCATTTGTTTTCCATGTATGAACATCTCCAAGCCGGCCATCAAATCCTAGACGAACAGAGTCGCAATGTCCCTCTTCCTACCTATCTTAAAGAGCAGTACTTCCTTTCAGGAAGCGTCGCTAAATCTTTGGGTGACTTTGACGAGGCCATTGAGCGTTTTGAAAGTGCTTTAGCACTCATCGATGATAACCCTAATTCTAATCCACAGCACATCTTACTGGGACTTGCTTTATCAGCTTGGTCAGCAGCTCATAAAAGCTATTCAAACGACTCTTTTAACCTCGAAGAGAGCCAAAGACGATACTTTACAAAGGCGGCGGCTTATTTTGAAGCCTATTTTAAATTGAATCCTAAGAACATAGATCTTGATTACTACGTCAAAGCAAGCCAAGCAGCATGGGTGGCTTCTCAAGTTCCACTCGAGGATGCTTGGACCGATTTTGAGAACATGAGAACCAGGCTTACAATCAACTACAACGTTGGACCTTTTAACTTTATGGATCACTCTGGCCCCTTTGTTCCAGACGAATCGAGAGAAGCTAACTGGAATACACGTGACGAATTTTTTTATCAGCTACGGACCTCCTGTAGAGACCAGGAAAAATACGAAATTGCTCAGAGAGCCAATCATGTGTATCAGGCCCATCTAAGACGCCTTGCAAAATCCTGGATGTCTAAAGTTTCTGGGACGGAAGACGTTACACGACGAGAAGAGCTATTAGAGACTCAAAAACTCTATGAAGCTTTGAAGCAGACAATTCAAGCATCACCCATTGACGACAGTACTGTTGACTTGAGGCCGGAAGGATATGTCTCTTATGAAAAGCCAACTCCCGAAAGATATGTGGGAGAAGCGATACTAGCGATCGAAAATGAAAGCAATAATTATGCCACCTTTTTAGCTGAGCGACTTCTTCAACAGTTTGGACCCGCAAAGGCGGGACTTCCAATCCTTATGATTAAAAATGTTTTAACCCTTAAAAAGAAGGAACAAAGCCGTCTTAGAAGGGGCTCTCAATAAAATTATTGTTGAATTCTTAGGGGCGACGTATTAGGACTGGGGTGTTTCGTTGGACGATAACGACCCCCATCGCCTTAAGGACTCAACCCATGCTCACCATTGCTACGTGGAACATTAATTCTATTCGAACGCGCCTGCCCCTTCTTCTAGCATGGTTGAAAGAATCCAATCCTGATGTGGTCTTATTACAAGAAACCAAAACCCAAGATGACCAATTTCCCCGTGAGGAAATTGAGGATCTTCACTACAACATCGCTATTTCAGGTCAGAAGAGTTATAATGGTGTGGCTATTCTTTCCAAATTTCCTCTCGAAGATGTTACCCGAGGGATTCCAGAATTTGAAGATGACCAAGCGCGATATATTGAAGCCGTCACCCAAGGAATACGTGTGGCCTCTATTTATGTTCCTAATGGAAGCGCTGTAGGAACGGACAAATATGAGTATAAACTCAGATTTTTAAAACACCTTTATGTCCATACTCAAAATCTCCTCACCTATGACGAAGCTTTTGTTCTGGGAGGCGACTTCAATATCGCCCCCACGGACCAAGACGTCTATGATCCCGACGAATGGCATGAGAAAATCTTGTGCAGTACCCCCGAACGAGAGGGCTTGAGATCCCTTCTTTATCTGGGCTTAACCGATGCCTTACGGATGCTTCACCCTGATCAAAAAGATCTTTATACGTGGTGGGATTATCGGGGAGGATCTTGGCAAAATAATTTTGGCCTTCGCATCGACCATCTTCTTCTCTCTCCACAAGCCGCAGACCATTTAAAAGAGGGAACGGTGGACAAAAGCATCCGCGCCCTCGAAAAATCCTCAGATCACGCTCCCGTTGTTTGTGAATTAAATTGTTTCACGTGAAACAATTTTGGTTTTATTGTATAGATAATATAAGAAGTCCCCATCATTATTATGGCCAGATAAACAGCCGGGATAAAAGAAATCCCGCTTGTGTACCATAACCATAGACAGAGCGGCGTTGTTAATCGACCAATGGTAGTCGCTCCTAAGGCGCCCCCCATTCCCACAAGCAGATATTGCTCAGTGACAGGAAAGAGACTTTTGAACCAAAAATTCATAGGACACATGAAGGCAACCCCCCAAAAAACAATCCATACACGTACAAACACTACATAGCCTAAGGAAGCTTCTGGGAGGTACGCAAACAAAGGAATAATAGTAAGGCTTAACACCAAACTCGCGAGGCCCATCACTTTCACCCCGTCATATTTAAGAGTGAGCCTTCCTAAGAGAGGAATTAAGACCATATCAAAAGCCAGAAGTACTGTATTCAAAACCATCATCGTTTCTAAAGAAATGCTGGTGACAAGCGGCACAAAGCTGTTCATAAAGACAAAAGGAATCGTTCCCGTGATATGACCAAATCCTGTCGCCACAGCTACCCGTAGAATATTTGTTTTATGCTGCCAAAAAGAGGCCAGGCTCGACAGCTGATAAGATGCAAATGCTTTTAATTCCGAAGGGGACGATGAATATCGACGTAAAAGATATCCTACAACTCCTGTGAGTCCACCTACCCAAAAACACCATCTCCACCCTTCATGGCTTGAAGCAAGAACAAGAGTAACGGCTCCTGACGCTAAAATAGTCCCTGCCATGGAAGAACTTTGATATAAATAAGAGGCTTTTAAAGCCTGGGATGAGCCCTTGTGCTCCATAATATATAATTTAGCAATTGTACTCTCTCCCGCTGCAAAGAGCCCCTTCACCATTCTGATGCCAATTAAACTGGCAGGAGCCATCCATCCGATCTTGTCATACCCAGGTAAAAATCCCAATAAAACTGTTGAAAGCGCCACACCTATTAAGGAATAGGCCATCCCAGAAAGAGGGCCATAATGACGTGCAATCATCCCAAAAATGAACGACCCAATTGGCCGCGTTACAAGAGAGGTGCCTAGCACGCTATAAGCAAGAATAAGCTGAACGATGGGATCATAATTCGGAAAAAAGACAGGGGCTAAAACAGGCGCCAAAAATCCATAGATGGCTGAATCATAATGATCTAGTGCATTTCCAATGAGAATAGAGAGGTCTTTTTGATTTAAATGACGGGACATGGTATCTCCTAATAGTATTAGTACCAGGTGATATCCCCTTTTGCGTCCTTGCAAGACCTCATAAAGGTCGAAGCAATCCAGAGAAAATGGGTTACTTCGTAGCAAAGCCTTCGCAATGACGATTCCCACACTCCCTCCGCTGGTATAGTCCAGATCAGGTTCTAAGGGTCTTTTCTCAGCCATCCATTAATGGCACCCCTGGTGATGTCTGTACTATTAAGAAAACTTGATCTCGCGTCAACCCCTATTGCATCCCTTCAAGCTTATGCTACACTTCTCATGAAACTTAAAAAAATGAGCTGATTTAATGGAAAAATTACCAATGACAGCTGAAGGGCTTGAGCGCCTTCAAGAAGAACTGAAGCATCTTAAGCAGGTGGAACGCCATGCAGTGATTAAAGCCATTTCTGAAGCGCGTGAGCATGGGGATCTCTCCGAAAATGCTGAATATCATGCGGCGCGCGAACGGCAGGGGTTTATTGAAGGTCGCATTAAAGAACTGGAAGATAAAATCGCACGCGCGGATGTGATTGATGTCTCCCGGCTCTCGGGCAAAGACATTAAATTTGGAGCAAAAGTGACCCTTATTGATGACGAGACGGAAGAGCGCTTCACCTATCAAATTGTAGGAATTGACGAAGCAGACATAAAAAAAGGATTACTGTCTATTAATTCGCCTCTCGCGCGTGCTTTAATTGGTAAGTCAGCAGGCGATACGTGCGATATCACAACACCAGGAAAAGGCCACAAATCATACGAAATTCTTGAAGTTAGGTATCAGTAAGCAGTGTAGCAGACAGAAGAACTCCAGGAGATGTTTGCCTGTAAAGCATTAAATGCTCTTTCAACACCATTCTGCTATACTGCCGTCCTGTTCCACTGCTATACTGCTACACTACTGAAGGAGGGATGCCGGAGCGGTCGAACGGGGCGGTCTCGAAAACCGTTGTGCGTGTAAGCGTACCGTGGGTTCGAATCCCACTCCCTCCGCCAGTTTTAAGGATTTTTGGATACGAAATTGTCCCCTTAGAATGGCTCTATGGGACACTCCTGGGACATTTGAGAATAACAAATGACATCTGATGAGGGGGCATTGATGGTCCTCTGATCATTTCTCCGTGCAGGGTTTTCTACCGTAAATTTTTGCAAAATGTCCCACAGTTGTCCCACATCACAATAGAGATCATATATTTTTCAATTTCTCCTGCAAAAACATGCAGGTAGGGAACGGTTTAATGTTTGTTGCCATTGTTTCTGTTTCGCTATAGATTTCTCTCATCAATGAGGGATAGAACGATGGCGACGATCGAAACACGACGCAGTGCTGATGGGACAACAGGATATAGGGCAAAGGTCCGTCTAAAAGGCTTCCCATCTCAATCTGCCACTTTTGAACGTAAAACGGACGCAAAAGAATGGGCGAAGCAAACAGAGGCGAGTATACGAGAGGGCAGATACTTTAAGACTGTAGAAGCTAAGAAGCATACCGTTTCAGATTTTATTGACAGATATCTTCGTGAGATTGAGAAGAAAAATCCTAAGCGTTTTGTGGATGTCAAAAAGCTATTGAATTGGTGGCGAAAAGAAATCGGATCTTACCTTCTATCTGATCTCACCAGGGCGCTCATTGTCGAGCAACGGGATAAGCTTCTAGCCTCTACAAGCAGAAAGATTTCTAAAGGGAGTAAGGCTGCACAACGCAGCCCTTCAACTGTCAATCGATACATGGTGGCCTTAGGTCACGCTCTTACTATAGCGGCTAATGAATGGGAATGGATCCATGAAAATCCCATGAGAAAGATCTCCAAATTATCAGAACCTCGTGGACGGGTGCGTTTCTTAGATGATGAGGAGCGTGAGCGACTTCTAGAAGCCTGCAAAGTCTCAACGAATCCCCAACTCCACACACTTGTTGTTCTAGCACTCAGTACAGGGGCGAGGTATGGGGAGCTCATCAACCTACACTGGAGTGATATTGATTGGCAGCGCCGTGTTATCACCCTGCACGATACAAAGAACAAGGAAAGGCGTTTATTGCCACTCGTCCATTATGCACTGAAGCTGATGGAAGCTCATAGCAAGGTAAGGAATATTACGTCCGATTTGGTTTTCACATCGCCCTCAAATCCACAAAGATCTTGGGATAGCCGCTCTGCATGGGAAGCAGCCTTAAAACGAGCCAATATCGACAATTTTCGGTTTCATGACCTCCGTCATAGTTGTGCGAGCTACTTAGCCATGAACGGAGCAAGCATCGCCGAAATTGCGGAGGTATTGGGCCACAAAACCCTCCAAATGGTGAAACGCTACGCTCACCTGAGTGAGGCCCATACAGCTAAAGTTGTCCAAAGCATGAACGAAAGGATCTTTGGGTGAATAAACCGTTTGCACAAAAGATGCACGAACAGGATGTTGATTTTTTCAAAAATTGGGTATGTGACACGACTCCCATAAATGTTCGAGAAGGATTGGATAATATACTCCCCAACCACGCTCCATTTTTTTCATTGAAGAAGCTGCAAATAGGACGCATAGGAAGTAAGCTAACGGGAAATACGATTTCTCCAAAGGGCTCGATTAGCGTTAACGATGGTGTTCTACTCCTAGATGATATTGTCACAATTAGAGCAAATTTTAACCATCCTGGTATGTTGGGATCTTCTATTAGGTCGCGTCTTCAATTTGTAAAACTGATTTATCAATACATGTCCTGTTTTCCCCTCGCCCTTTTTGATGCCTACAAAGAAATCACAGGGGAAAATTTAATATTAGATGATCTCTCTGAGGTAAGAGAATTTTACGAAAGTTGCTCTAAATTTGATTTATGGACCGGTCACGAGTTCTGCGCCTATATCAGCCATTGTGACCCAAAAGTCCTGGACTTCGTTTCACAGTATCCAAAAATCATGGATTACATGTCAAAACAACCAGAAAACCTGGAGTATATGGCAAAGCATCCAAGATCGCTGGAACTCATGTCAAACAAGCCAGAAGCTTTGGAGTATGTGTTAAATAATCCAAAAAAACAGCTCCTTATGAGATTTTCTCGCATCTTTTCGAGGACAGATCTCTATGAGAGGAATTCGACTTTAGTGAAAGCTGCAATCCTTGGAGGAGCCTTTGAGCTTATTCATATTGATCGTGACAATTGGGCACAAAGCACCCTAAAGCCCCAGAAGGGCTTGGAATGGGCAAAGAAGAAAGGGATTGATTATCATCCTGTCCTTGATGAGTACCTTCTCCCTTTAGAGACAACACCTGCAATTCCTTCGGAGTATACAACTCCCTACTTAGGGATGATGCAAGAGGTCATACGGGAGATGGAGATCTCAAAAGACAATCAGGATAAAAAGGAAGCCATAGCCGCTGCATTTGCAAAAAAGCTGGCTCATCATAAGCTCACGCGGCCCAGCCAAAAACTAGCCGATGCTATGGCGACTTTAGTACGTTTGCCTGAATCGCAACAAGGACGCGCAAAGCGTAGGGGGTGACCCCATCGAAAATCGACTCTTCATATCCTATTGAATTTACATGTATTTATAATGGGGGAATGGGTTTCCCCCTTTTGCCGTGACCCCTTTAATGATTTTTTTCCTCTCAAAATTCACGTTTACTCCAGAAGAAGGCAGCAATCGTGCTGCTTCTTATAACTTAAAGGAGTATAAAGAATGCAAATTCATAACCGATCTACACAACCTTCTATAAATGTGGATGATTTCGTCACCATCAGACAACTCACCACGAGCAACCCAGCCTTCACCGAAGGAGGGATTCGAGCTCTTATTTTCCGCGCTGAGAGCAATGGTTTTAACAGGTGTATCCGTCGGATAGGACGAAAGATCCTCATCTCTAAAAGTGCTTTTTCTCGTTGGATTGAAGCCCAAAATGGAGGGATGCGATAATGATGAATGGGAAAATAGAAAAGCCCCTCCGTGGTGGGAAGGGGCTTATTAAGCTTTCGTATTTTATTTCTAACATTGTTACCCATAGGGATCAACTGATTTATCGTCCCATTTGTGGTCGCTCAAAAAGGCGTATCCGTACTTTGTCTAAGGAGGTATTCAAATGATGTCTCCCCATATTGACTTGATCGCAAACCAGCTGGGTAAAGCAACACGCACTCGAGGCGGTTGGTTGTGTCTTTGTCCTGCCCATAATGATCATAACCCCAGTCTCTCTTTATCCTTAAGCGAGGATAGGACATTATTAGCTTATTGTTATGCGGGATGTTCCTTTCCTGACATAATATCTGTCCTGCGTAAAAGAGGAATGTTGGAAAAGAGGTGTTCTCTTCAACGAAGAGACATCCTATCCAAAGCACCTCAACTACCAAAAGAGCCAGATAAGATGGCCTTGAGGATATGGCAGCAATCTGTTTGTGCAGAGGGCACGTACGTGGAGACATACTTGAGATCACGGGGGATTCAGGGGACTATCCCCCCAACTCTTAGGTTTCATCCTAGGCTTTTTCATAACTCGAAGACATATCATCCTGCTATGGTGGCTGCCGTTACACGATGGTCAAGCAAAACGGTTACTGGCGTCCATAGGACATACCTCGCGACTGATGGAACGAATAAAGCCACTCTATCCCCCAACAAGATGATGTTTGGACTTACAAAGGGGGGAGCTGTAAGGCTTTCCCCTCCAGGGTCAAAGTTGATCTTAGCAGAGGGTATCGAAACAGCATTGAGTTGTTTTTATGCAACCAACATACCAACCTGGTCCTGCCTTTCCACCTCAGGGATGGTGGATGTTATCGTGCCTTCTCTGGAGATCACCTCGGAAATCATCATCTGTGCTGATGGGGATGGTGCAGGGCAAAAAGCAGCAAATAAATTAGCAGAAAGATTACATGGGAGTGGGTATTGCGTCCGTATTGCACCGTCTCCTCCAGATCAAGATTTCAACGATATCTTAAGGGGGGAAGCATGAGTCTAGCAAATGTAAATGAGATCATCGATAGAGCAAAGCCATATATAACCCTTCAGACGGAACAAAATAGACCACCTTTGCGTTCTTTGAATGTGAGAGAACTCTTGGAATTAGAGATTCCCCCACGTGAGATGCTCCTGAGTCCCATTCTTCCCGGCCAAGGTCTGGTGATGCTCTACGCTCCCCGTGGGATTGGTAAGACCCACGTTGCCCTCTGGATGGCCTATACAATAGCTTGCGGGGACACGATGTTTGACAAGAAATGGCAGTGTGAGAAACCTCGTAAAGTCTTGTTCGTAGATGGAGAAATGCCAGCCAACTCTTTGCAAGAGAGGTTATCCAATATCGTTACTAGCTCAGACAAAGAGATAGAAGATGTCAATAACTTAAAAATTATCACACCCGATTACCAAGAGGCAGGAATTCCTGATCTCTCGACCCTTTCAGGACAAGAATGGCTTGAACCCCATCTCGAAGGAACTGACCTTTTGATTTTAGATAACCTCTCGTCCTTGTGCAGGAGTGGCAGAGAGAATGAATCTGAAAGTTGGAACCCTTTGCAAGGATGGTTATTGAAGTTGCGGAAGTCGGGCATATCCGTTCTTTTTGTTCATCATGCAGGAAAAGGAGGCAATCAGCGAGGGACATCTAAAAAGGAAGATATTTTGGATACAGTTATCGTTCTTCGTAAACCAAATGATTATGACCAAAGAGAAGGCGCACGTTTTGAAGTTCATTATGAAAAAGCCAGAGGATTCTATGGGGATGAGGCAAAATCCTTCGAAGCTTGGTTAAAGGAAGAAAATGGGAAAATAACTTGGCAAGTTCAGGAAACAGAAGATCTTCAATTAAACAGGCTGATAGACCTTCATAAAGACGGCTTGAAACAAAGGGAAATTGCTCAAGAACTCGGGCTTGGTCTTGGTACGATTAACAGGTGGATCAAACGCGCAAAAGAGGAGGGTAAGGTCGAATGATATTCCCATCTCATCCCTCCTCTGTTCCACCGTTCCATTCCCTAAGGGGTGGAACAATGGAACAGACGTTAAAGCAACGGAACAGCCCAGGGAACGTCAACGGAACAAATTCTCTAAAAGCCTTAGCAAACAAGGTGCTAGAGAGGAACAAGGAGCGGAACACAAATGGAATAAGGTACTTAAAACCTGTTCCATTGCGTGGAACAAATTTTGAGACCAATTGTGCCTCTCAGTATGATGATCTTTCTTACGGATTCGAGGAACGAGCTGCTATTGTTGAGATCGACGGAAAGCAGAATCCGCTTCAAACCCATCGTATTGCGTATTTGGATTCTTTTATCTCTATCTTATGGGCTTTGACTGAAGATGCCCCCCACCAGGACTGGCTGGCTCAAAAAATCCAAACAGCTCTTGCAGCACTGGAAGCCAAGACTTTCCAGACGTTGAATTGAAAGTGGATTCTTTCAAATTTTATTTCACGATTTATCCTTCACTTTCGAATAACATTTCAGAGAGAAGGATAAACCACTGCTATGAGCGGAAACAGCAGGCTGGATAAGCTTATTTTAAAGCACTTTTGAGATATTCTTCCCCTCTAAAAAGGGAAATTTTGTCTATTTTTGCTCTCTCGAGCATAGTATCGGTAAAGCCTTGTTTGCTAAAGAGACAAAAATATTCTTCTCTGTTTTCATTGCCCCATATCACTTTACGAGATTTTTCCTTGAGAGACGCATAAATATCAATCCCTACTGGTTTTGATGTCCATTTTGCCTCGCAAAAGAGAATTTTGTTTAAAGCTGGATTAATACCTACAACGTCAATTTCCTCATTTTTGCTCCACCATCTCCCAATCTTTGTAAATGGAAAAAAATGTTCTGAATATTGGATCAAAAGCTCTTTCGCAATTTTTTCATAAATGAACGACAAATATTGAGGTAAGCCTGTCTTTATGTCATTGAGAACAGCCTCTTCCATATCTATTTCAAGTTCCCCTTTTCGGGGGAATATATTTTTAAACCAAAATTGGCAAAATTCATCCGTTATTGTATAAAGCCCCTTCTTGCTCTTAAGTGGCTTTTCTTCTGTAACGGATATCTCTCGTTCTAATATATTAAGATCTGCAAGAACCCCCAGATACTTATTGGCAACAGAAGAAGGGAGCCCTGTGGCATTCACAATCTCAGAAAGCTTTCTTTTCCCTTGAGCAATGGCTTGGAGAAGAGCAAAATAATACCGCGGTTCTCTGAGTTCTTCTCTTAAGAGGAACTCCACCTCTTCATAAAGAACCTGGCCTTTTTTAAGAACATGATCCTTTAAGTTTGAGGTAAAGTTCTTTTTTGGAGAAAACTGAAGCCAATAGGCTGGCATGCCTCCAGCTACGGAATAATGCATAAGCCGGTCTTCAAAAGACTTGCCTTCTCTAAAATGGCTGACAGATTCAAAAGGCATTGGTTCAACCTTCCACTGCCCCGTCCTCCTTCCATAAAGAGGGGATTTATATCCTAGAACTTCCGTCTCCATCATCGCAATACTTGAACCAAGGAGAATAAGGAAAACGTTACTCTTGGACCAATATTCATCCCACGCTTTTTGAAAGAGACTTGGAATGGCACGATTAGATTCAATTAAATAAGGAAATTCATCTATGGCAAGCACAAACTTTAATCGCTTTTCTTTTATATATTTAAAGCTCTCTTCCCATTCTGCAAATCCGCGCGTTTCTAAGAGAGGCTCCTGAAATAAATGGCCGACAGCTAATGAAAATCTTTTGAGTTGTTCGCGTTCATTAGTGCTTTCAGAGAGGAAATAAATATGTTGTTTATCTTTAATAAATTGTTTTACGAGTTCTGTCTTTCCGACTCTCCTCTTTCCCCAAAGCACGATAAATTGGGGGCCTGGTTCACTCCACTTTTCCTCAAGAAAAAGGAGTTCTTTTTTTCTGTTGATAAAGTTCATTTTTTCTCCAGTTTTATACTTTAGAGTATAAAACTCATGAGTATAAAAATGCAAAAGAAAAATGTGGACTCATCATAACTATTTGAAAAACATACAAATATAAATGAAAGACAAGCTCAATTTTTGAACTTTTCCCTTGATTGCTTGCAAACAAAAGGCTATACTTAGAATGTTCTCTCACAATGAGAGCGCGCGCCGAACAGATGGTCGAACACCTGCTCGACGCTAACCAAAACAGATACTGGAGGTATCCATAATGGCTAATTTACATTTAGCTCAAATCGAGTATTTATCACAACAACTTATTGACCAAGTTAAAAACGCGAACAATCTTATTATCAAGAGCAAGTTTGAGCTTGATCGTGTACAACAGACACTCAAAGCATTTTTGACTGTTCATGAGGAATGGATTGTTGAGAAGGAGCTTGACAATGAGCGCCATTAATCCTCTTGCTTCTTCGAATCATCTTTTGAAGCGTCTCGAAAGTGATATGCGATATACGGGATGTTCATACCCAAATGAGCATGCTGGAACTTACTTTCAGAAATTTGCAGGGTTCGTGGCTTGCCATCACCTTGGCACATAAGGTTATAAAGGATGAAACAGAGGCAGAACGTTAGTGAAATGGTCTGATGAAGGATGGTGGAAAGATCTCTCAGATTTTTCCACTTTCTTTATTTTCGTGTTTTTTCCACTCTTCCCTTTGTATTTTAGAAGAGATTGTCTTCAGGAGATCTAACATTTCTAGAATCAGGTTCAACGAAACCGCTTCTCCAAAAATTCTTTCGGTTTCTTTTAAATAGGCAATAGCGATCTGCGTATAGAGTTTCTCTTTCCTCTTCTTGAGGCGTTGAATTCTTTGATCAAGCCAAGCCAGCTTATTGTCAATCATGAATATCTTCTTTTTTTCTCTAATGACTTAATCTATCAAATTAATTATGATAAATCAACATAATTTATTGAAATAATTAAATATATCTCTCGATAACAAGCAATAATTTTGGATAACAAATTGATCGTCGAGGATCAATAAGACGGTCTTGTGAGGCTTTTTTTAAGCAGAACAAGCGCGCTTATACATTCTGTGAATGGCGGCTTGGTCGCAAGCGACAAAGACTTTTATACGGGATAAAAAAATGGCTTTGTATCACTTCAGCGCTAAGGTTTTTTCTCGAAGCAGCCGAAATACGGTGAGGGCTCTGGCCTATCGTGCCGGGTGCAAATTGTATGATGAACGAACTGGAGAGAGCTTTAATTATGCGAATAAGCCTGTGCAGCATGTTGAACTCGTGCTTCCTAAAGATGCTCCTGAGTGGGTAAGAGAGATTCAACATCTGATGAAGGAAGATCGCCAAAAAGGTGTGCAAGCCTTTTCTGATATGGTTGAGCGAGCTGAAAAAAGGATTGATGCCCAGGTTTACCGGGAATTTGAATTTGCTTTGCATCGGAAACTCACGGAAGAACAGAATATTGCTCTCGCCCGGAAGTTTGTGGAAGATCAGATTGCCTCCCATGGGATGGCTGCCCAGATGAATTTCCATTTTGATGTGAATTCGGAAACAGGAGAAGAAAAGCCCCACTGTCATGTGACAGCACCCTTTCGTTATCTTGAAGAAAACGGATTAAGTTCTAAAAAAGAACGCGCTTGGAATAGTAAAGAGTACCTTTGTGAGCTGCGGGTGAAATGGGAAGAGTATTCCAACTTTCACCTGAAACTTTATGGACACGATATTCAAATTGACCATCGTTCAAACATCGAGCGAGGAATTGAAATGGAGCCGCAGCCCAAGCTGGGACGCGGAGTCAGGGAATATGAAAACAAACTTCAAAAATTAGAAGGAAACATGGAGGTAAATAGAGTACACAAGGAAACACTTTCCCCAATTACTGACAAGGCCCAAATCTTTCATAACGTCCAACTCCGCAATCTCTACCGCATTATGAGGCGTCCTGAGACGGTCTTTGATATTGTGACTCGCCATCATGCGACCTTTATGTGGGGAGATGTGCAGAAAATTCTGGGGCGGTACGTTGATGATACGACGCTCTTCCAAAGATTAGATGTCCGCCTTCAGAATTCAAAAGAGTTGGTTCTGTTAAAAGAAAATGGAGGGTTTCATCAAGACGGTCTTGAACATGGAGAAAGCCGCGCGATTTACACCACCCATGCCATGCTCAAAGCGGAAAAGAAGCTCGTTGGGACAGCTGAGCTGCTGGCGGGTCAATCGACTCATTCCGTTTCTTCCACTTCTCTTGAAAGCGGTTTAGAGAGTTTAAAGATGGGATTAGCCCAAGAAGGTCATATTCTGAGTGCTGGGCAAGAGCAAGCCATTCGTCACTTGGTGGATGACGGGCAGCTCAAATGCATTGTAGGTTATGCAGGGGCTGGAAAAACAACAGCCTTAGAGGCCTGCCGGGATATTTGGGAGGATGCTGGGTATCGGGTTTATGGGTTGGCACCTACAGGAAGGGCAGCGCAGAATCTTGAAGACAGTGGGATCCAATCCCAAACATTACATAAGTTTTTAAAGTCCTTTGAGGAAGGAAGGTGCCAGTATAATGAGCGCAGCATTCTTGTCCTTGATGAAGCGGGCATGGTAGATGTAGAGCGGTTTGATAAGTTTTTGGGAGCAATTCAAACCTTAGGAGTCAAAGCCGTTGTGGTGGGCGATGGGGCCCAACTTCAGCCCGTGGAAGCAGGACCGGCCTTTCGTCTTGTCACGGAAAGAGTAGGGGTCTCTCGCCTTGAAGAAATTGTCAGGCAAAAGGAAGACTGGCAAAAAGAAGCAACCGTCTTGTTTGGACAGCAAGAATCGCAAAAGGCCATTCAGGCCTATCAGGACAAAGGTCATGTTCATCTTGTAGGGGAAAGCCTCCCTACGGACGTTGTCTCTCGCTATGAAATGGCCACAAGAATGTCAGGGCTCATCTTTCGGGAGATCATGAAGGAGATAAAAGAACCTTCTCGTGCTTCTCAACACGAAGATTACGGGCTGTTTCTGCAATGGAAAGAGAGTCAAAAAACAGCTGGAAAAGAGATTTTAGCCAATCCTGAGGTGTATAAACCTGTTCTTGAATCCCGAAGCATTGATCCTCTGGAAATGGCTCGGCTTTTTGTGAACAAAAAACAAGACAACAAGTTGCAATATGATGAAGCCGCCGCCCTTCTTAAGAAGAAGGAACTTGGTCACCTGATTGGCCTTGAGAAGATTCTTGGTCAAACCGTTGAGGTCAGAAGCGGTGCCAAAGCAGCCATGATTGAAGATTGGAAGAAAAACCTTCAAGACTCTCCGGAGAAGAGTCTCCTCATGATGGCGTATAGTAACCGGGATGTGCGGGATCTCAATGCTCAGGCGCGTACACACTTAAAAGATATCGGCCTGCTTGATCAAAAAGACGTTGCTTACACTATTTACCGAGAGGTGGAAGATGACTTTGGCCGCAAGAAAATCTTTAAGGAAGAGCGGGCTTTCTCTAAAGGAGACAAGCTGGTCTTTACCCGCAATAATACGGGCCTTGGTGTTAAAAATGGCACCATCGGCACTATTACAGCAATAAATGCGCAAAAAGTTGAGGTTAAAGTTGCAGAAGATCAAAAGGTTTCCTTTGTGCCTAAGCTGAATCCCCATTTTGATCAAGGCTGGGCTGTGACTATTCATAAATCCCAAGGCACAACCGTCGATAAAAGCTTTCTTCTGGCCTCCCATGAGATGACGCAAAACCTGACCTATGTGGCCATGACCCGTCATCGGGAAGATGTGCAAGTTTATGGAAGCACTTTAGACTTCTGGAGAGACGAAAAACTTCCTCAAGTTCTCTCCAAGCCAGGAGAAAAGCTGGGAGCGGCAGATTATTTGGATGCAACTTCTCTTGCCAAACTCATGAAAGAAGAAGATCGGATTCTCATCAAGTTCTTCACGCGTCTGGGGGATGAGCTTCAGGCCATGGGAGCTGTTTCTAAACAGGCCTTTAAAAAAGTCGCAGATCATTTCTTAGGACGCGCTTCGGAGAAGTCCGTTCTTTTAAAGCCCGAAACCATTCGAGAAGAAGCAAGAGCGCAAGAAATCCTCCAAAAGACGTTTATTCGTTCTTTCCATCCTGATTTTCCTGCAGAGATCAATACCGTCCATGATGTCCAGGACGATATGAGGCACCCAGCTTTTCAAGAGGCTGACTTTTACAAAAAGGTTTTTTCCAAAGGACTCAACACTCAAGGAGAAGAAGCCTCCATCGAGTACTGGAAAGAAAAGCGCGAGCCTTACGTCAAACAATTCAATCAAAAGATGGGAAACGTCAATCAATTACTGGCCTCTCCTTTATTAGCCTATATGTCAGATAAAGCCAAGGACCTCGCTCGCAAAGCTGCCTTTGAAGATCCTGACAAGGCCATAAAGTTCTTAGGTGATCTCCAAGAAATCAAGAAGATAGAACATGATAATCACGCTCAGGCCTTGCAAGCTAAAGGGGCAGCCATTAAATTGCAGCAAGAACAAGAGCGAATACGGCAAGAAAGCTTTAAAAATGGGTTATCCCGTTACTATATGTTTAAGGACCTCGGCCATGAGTTGGAGAAGAAATACAATTCGAATTTAGAAAAGGAACGGGCCGACCTTAGCAAATCCCTTTACAAAAACAAGGAAGCATTTAACCACATCAAAGAAATCGATCCCGAAAGCGGCAAAGCCATAAAGCAACTCGCCCAAGAAGAGCAACTGCAACAAAAAATAAGAGGAATAGATCGGGGCCGAGGTGGATTCTCTCTATAAGTTTATTCATTTCTTTTTTTCTTGCTTAACGTTTGAGTTTTAAGCTTGCTGAGCGAACCTTGATTTCCCTTCTTTAGGGCTTCAGGAAGCTCTTTGTATTTTTCAAAGTACCAGAGAAGCATGTTTTCATTGGAAGTGAGTCTATTTTCGTAATTTTGGATTTCTTGAGTATATTTACCCCACAAAAATGAGGCACAAACAAAGAAAATGACCGTTCCTGCAAAGGCAGCCGCCACAAAAGCAAGAGCAAAGGGTTTGGTCCATAGACTTGTATACTGCAACATCATGCTTTTCCAAGAGCTTAAGGTTTCCTCACCTTGCCTATGGAGGCGCGTCAAATCTTCCTCTGCTCGCTTTAAGAAGGGAGAGGAGGCTTCGTAAAAGCTGGAGGTGACCTTTGAGCTAATGTCTAAAAAATGCTTTTTTAAGTGTGCTGATATTCTCTGATCTAGTTCTTTTAAGATGTTTTTTTCAAGATCACTCTTAAAAGCATTTAGAGTTTTGTGAATCTCTTGAGAAAAAGAGGCTTTGTTTTTCTCAATATCCTTGGTGATCTCTCCATGGAGATCTCTAAGGGCCTGCTCCAAAGTATCTTTGGCAAGTTGTTTTTCTAAGTCTTTAAAGCTTGAATTGTTTTTTGGCATAAAGAGAGGTCCTTTTTGTAGGTTTGCTTTTCATATAGGAACTAGCCCACTGAATTTTAAGGACACCTTCTTTTAAATAAAAAATATATATGTAGACAGAACCTAAATTCTAATCTTTCGCTGGACTTATCACAAATGTCGTAAACCCCGAGTGAACACCATAAAAGCAATAGCGTTAATTATGATCATTTCAATTGTGTATTAGGTTTGTTTTAGATCTTCTGCTATTTTTTATCACAATAAATCTGATAAAGAGCTTCAATAACTTTCTTAGCATCTTTAGAATTAATTTTATAATAGACAGTTTGTGACTCTTTTCGGCATAGGACGAGCTTTTCATCACGCATTTTCTTCAGAAACTGAGAAATTTGTGATTGACCAGCTATTCCCCCTTCAGCTTCAACGATTTCGCCAACGCTCATTTCACCTTTGTGTAACAAATTACAGAGGATAGATAAACGGACGGGATGGGATAAAAGTTTAAGAAGGTTTATAGCCTTGTAAAGGTTTTCTCTCTGCTCATCCATAACCTATCTCCAAAAAAAGGTAGCGGTTGACAATTATATTACAAATATTTAATTTACTATTATCTAACATAGTTTTTCAAGATACACCTTAAACGTATATAGGCAACAAACAAGATAATGCAATGAGCAAACAATCAATTTTCCATCAAAAAGCTTGGTCTCCCTATATAGCTGGAATTATCATTGGGTCTTTACAAAGTCCCCTTTTTCTCTACATCCATTCTTCTTTGGGAACGTCTAGCTCTTTCAGTGCTATCACTTGTTTTGTTAGGTCTCTGGTAAGCTCTTCATCAAGCTCTCAAACCTGCCTAACAACGTTAAAGCCCCTATTACAAATAGGTATTGTTGTTGGCATCTTTATAGGTGCTTGGTTTTCCTCTTCTCTTGCAGGTACCCGACGGTCTTCTGTTTCCTCCGTGTGGGAAAAACTCCTCCATTCGAGGTCTGTTCCGAAGCGATTGACTCTAGCGTTTTTAGGGGGATTTTTCTTGCTGATGGGAGCTCGAATTGCTAGTGGCTGTACAAGCGGCAATGGTGTTTCAGGATTAGCACTACAATTTGTTGGTTCTTATGTTGTTATCGCCTCCATGTTCATTGCTGGTATCATCGTAAGCTCATTCTATAAAAAACTTTAGGAATTAGGATATGTATATTGTCATTGAAACTCTTTTTGTTGGTTTAATTATTGGTACTATCTTTGGATTCGTCCTTGAAAAAGCACGCGTATTTGAGCCAGGTGTCATCATTGGGCAATTTCAATTCCGTAACTTTATTATGCTTAAGGTTTTTCTCACAGCTGTTGCTACTGGTCTTTTGATCTTTACAAGTTTTCAATTGTTAGGCTTTGAAGGATTAAGCTGGAAGGTTACGGTTTATAAGGCAGACATAATTGGGGGATTAGTCTTGGGCACGGGTATTGCTTTGGCTGGAGCCTGTCCAGGGACATTGTTTGCCCAACTTGGGGTTGGCTATAAAGATGCTTTTATGATCCTCGCGGGAGCATTTTTAGGAGCTTTCACCTTTATGAATCTCCAAGATTATCTACAAATAGAACTTCTTTCAGGATACCCTCATGAGAAACTGACTTGGGATATTGTTTTGGGAGTACCTTATTGGCTAACAGCTCTTATATTGTTTTTAGTCATTATTATGGTTCTCAAATTATTGGAATCATATAGAAAATGGTACGATGATCTAGGCCCAAACTATAATGGACTTAAATGAGAAATATTCACTTCATTGATCTAAAGACTTTTTAACCTCTTGGATATAAAGATCATTGATTAGAGCAAAAATTGATGCTGCATATAAAATTTAACCCCCTACAACATAAAAACTCTCAATTTGAGAGGTAGAAAGGAACAAAATTCTAAAACAAAAAAAGACAGTTACACTTAGCAACAAGGAGTTTGTTCTCAACTTTAACACAAAATATTAAAAAAACATGGCTTCTCATATTCGAGAAGCTATCAAAAATTTTGTTCTCGGGAAGAAAATGAGAGCTTTACAGGATAAATTACCTTAATGTGACCTAAATGCTCAAAAATATTCTGTCTGACAATTGTTATTCGGGGTTCACTTTAGAACTGATACCCTATACTTAAGACAGCTTCACCTGACTTTTCCCCACTTCCTATTTCACCACTGACATTGCCCACTATATAAAATCCTTCTTTGAATTGGGCAGACAATGACGTTCCTGCACTAAACTGGTTCCTCACTCGATTGTCTCCTAAAACCGTTAGGGTCTGTGGTTGATTCACAAGTCCTCCACTCATTTGAGCTCGACCACTCCCCACAGGACGCTTTTGGATCCATCCCAATTGAAGCGACGGGCGCATAAGCACATCCTCTATCATAAAGAGCCTGTATACCATCGTTCCTAGTTCTCCTCGGTAAAATTGGCTCGTTTTGGATTTAACCTGTAGATTTAAACTATCTGCCCCTTGTTCTTGATACCCCCTCTCATGCACAGCCATATACGTTGCGTTATAGAATGGTTGCAGCGTAAACGGCTCTAAAGGCACCACATACCCCACTTCTGCATTTGTTGAAAACTGAAACGCATTATGGCTTTCTTTTGCCGCTCGATTGATCGTGCTGAACGCTATAATCCTTGTTGATTTTATGTGATCGTTTCCTGCAATAAATTGACCTTCAACATAAAGTCCACATTTATCTATCCATGATCCGTAAACTCCTCCGTATCCACTATTCATCGTGCCATTACCTCTGGTTTGTTTCCAATCAAAGAACGTGGTGGAATATCCTCCCAGAAGCCCCACAAAGGTATTATTCATAACTTGATAATCTGCCCCTAACGTTATGCCCCCTGTTCTACTTTTTATCCCTACATTGCCACGACTGCTCTCACCCTTATCATTCAATTGGCCATAGGATTGAATCCACATGCTTGTATTCCCAATTTTGATCCGTTGGTTTAGAGGCATTCCTGAGGGGCGATTCTCAATGCCTTGATTGTTTATGGCAAAATTTAACCCTATTCTTCTTTGCTTCTGAGCTCCCTTAGCAAAAATGTCTTGAGAGGCAAAATTACCTCGTGATGACAATGCTCGGAAAGAGTTGTCCCCTAGCAATTTGTAGAATGCGTGCAGACGCGTTGGATCAACCCTCTCAAGACGTCTTGAATCTGCTGCAAATCTGGCTGTGTCTCTCAGATGCTGCTGCTGAAAATGCAGCGTCTTGTTGATAAGTGAATTGTGATTAAACGACAAAAACCCAAACTCTTTAAACAGGGAAGGATGGAGCTGGTTGAGCGCTGCTGTTAATCCCGCCACATCTTCATCTCCAAGATAAGCATCTAAGACGCGTAAAACATTATCCAGATCGGTTCCTAAAGGAACAGTATCATCAAATGAATCCAAATACCTTCCCATTATAGCTGCGTTACTGCTATCGCTTGATGCAAATGCATGTGTGAAATCTTGAAGATTCCCCGTAACAATTCTAATGGCATTGGGCAAATACTCAATCGTATATTTTATTCGGTTCGTAGACGTCAGATTTGCAAATGTGCCGCTAACGCGTTGGTCTGCTGTGAGAATAATATATGTTTGCCCTTTAAGTTGCCGGCGTGGATCCACACTCACCACATTCAGGGTTCCATCAAGACTTGCCACGGTCCCTACAGTAATAAGATCTGAAGCTCCCCCAGCTCCTATTTCTGCTTTATAGGTTGCTGTTGGCGTCATGGTAAAATTATTGACAAATGTAAGCCGCCCAATGGAATGTCCAGGAGAGACAAGGCCACCTATGTTTCCACTCAGCGCACTTCCATTCCCCACAAGGGTTCCGCCGGGCATAACAAAGAGCGGACTATTGGGAAGTCTCCCATCTAAAGAAAATATTCCATTGTTAACCGCCGTTTGTCCTGAATAGGTATATGTACCCGGGAACGACACTGTACCGGCCCCATCCATTTCTACTCTTCCGGTTCCTGTAATCGTTCCTCCAAAGGTAACAGTTTTTCCTGCTGGCGGAGAAAAATCAAGCAATCCATTTGGTCCAAGAACATAGTGTTGAGGAACATTTACAGTGGTCATTTCAATCTCACCGTTATTGATTGTGACTGGCCCTGTAAGTCCACTTAAGTTTCCTGTAAGAAATAGAATCCCCGCTCCCTCCTTAAGAAGAGATCCAGATCCACTCATGTTCCCTGCGAACGTTCCAGTAACAGTTTGGTTAAAAACAAGTGTCCCAGAGTTAAGAGCCACATTCCCGGAAAGACTTGTCGTATTAACCGTCAGCGTTCCTCCACTAACCGTTGTTCCTCCCGTATACGTATTCGTTCCCGTGAGGGTCAAGTTTCCACCATTCACTTTTGTTAAAGATCCAGCTCCACTCATACTTCCTGTAAATGTTCCAGCGACGGCTTGATCAAAAACAACATTCGCATTGTTAAGCACAGTTCCTTGTATGCTTGTTGTGTTCCCCGTCAATGATCCTCCACTAATCGTTGTCCCTCCTGTATAGTTATTGTTCCCTAGCAAAGTTAGGTTGCCATTTCCTAATTTCATCAGTCCTCCAGCCCCTGTAATGGGTCCGCTTAAGGTCGCATTAACACCATTCGTGTCAATACCTCCTGTTGTCGTGATCAGAATAGATCGAGCACTTGAAAATCCATTGATTAAGGTGCTCAATGTTCCTCCAGCAAAGATCAATCTTCCTCCTAGTCCTCCTAAATTTCCATCGTTATTTACAGCAAGGGCGCCCCCCGTTATTGTTGTTCCTCCCCCATAATTATTCACTCCTGTAAGGGTCAACGTTCCTCCATTTATCTTTGTAAGTCCGCCTGCACCTCCAATAATTCCACTCAGTGTTAAGTTCAGTCCATTCGTGTTAACCGTTCCCCCACTTGTTAAGGTACTCCCATTCGCCAGATTTAGGCCTGTCGTTCCTGCTAATAGCGTTGTTCCTGTTCCATTGAACGTCAACGGGCCTGTTCCAAGAACTGTATTATTAGTTTGAACAGCTATAGTTCCTCCCTCAATCATGGTTCCGCCTGCATAAGCGTTGTTCCCGGAAAGAGTAAGGGTTCCAGCTCCTACTTTTCTTATCCCCCCTCCAAAACCCCCATCAGAAAGAGTTCCTGAAAAAGTTGTCGAGGTTGTATCTCCGGTTGTCAGAATAAAATTACTCAAATTAACAATCCCTGATCCAGCCAGGGATCCTATAGTTTGATTACTCGTGAGATTATAAGCTCCCCCTCCATTTACTGTAAGAGCCGTCGTTGTGGGAAGGTGACCTGTTAACACCCCTGCATTAACCGTTGTAGGTCCTACGTAGGTCGGAGTTGTCACTATCGTAAACGTTCCCGCTCCTTCTTTTGTTAATCCCCCTCCAAAACCCCCATCAGAGAGAAATCCTGAATAGATTGTTGAGCTGTTATTCCCTCCCGTTGTCAAGACAGAGGCTCCTAAGCTCACATTTCCTACTCCCGTCAACGACCCTATGGTACGATTCGCTCCATTGAGAGCATAGGTTCCTCCTAAATTCACCGTAAGGGCTGTTCCTGTTGGAAGACTTCCTGCTAAAACACCATCATTGATTGTTGTAGTCCCTGTGTAATTATTGGCACCCAAAAGGGTAAAAGTCCCTGTTCCTGTTTTTGTTAATCCTCCTGTACCCGTAAGAATGCCTACATAACTTGTTGAAGAATTATTTCCTCCTGTCGTCAGAAAAAATGCCCCTAAGTTTACAGTTCCGGCGCCTGTTCCTGCGAGAGATCCTATGGTTCGAGACGCTCCATTAAGATCATAGGTTCCAGGTCCATTCACTGTAAGGGCTGTCCCTGTTGGAAGGCGCCCTGCCAAAATACCCCCATTGACAGTTGTCGTTCCTAGATAAGTCGGCGTGGTTGTAAATGTCAGGGTCCCCGTTCCTGTCTTAATAAGGTTTCCAAGCCCACTCATAATACCGCTAATTGTATCTACCTGATTCAAGGCTCCAAGAGTTAAGGTTCTACTCCCCAATATAACTGATCCCGCACCAGAGAGAGAGCCGATACTTATTCCAGGAGATGCAGTCCCACTAATATCAATAACCCCAGTACCCGTATTATCAATAGTTGCACCACTCGCCGTCGCTGTCCCGATAAAGTTCGTCGTTCCATTATTTGTAACAAGGGTTGTCAAAGCTGTATTAGTAACATTAAACGTAGCCCCCCCTCCATCTGCATCCACAGTGATAGGTCCACTTAAAGACCCTGTTAATGTTAATGTTCCGCTATCGACGGCTGTCACCCCTGTGTAAATGTTAGCTCCTCCAAGGGTAAATGGTCCTGCCCCTGTTTTAATCAACCCGCCTGAACCAAAAAGAGTCCCTGAATAGCTTGTCGGGGCATTACTTCCTCCCGTCGTAAGAGTAAATGTGCTCAAATTAACATTTCCTGTTCCGGCAAGAGATCCTATTGTTTGGTTGCTAGAAAGATTATATTGGCCCGGTCCATTAACCGTAAGGGCTGTCCCTGTTGGAAGACGTCCTGCCAACACCCCTGTATTGATTGTTGTTGGACCTGTATAGGTTGGTGCAACTGTTATCGACACAGTTCCAGTCCCTATCTTGGTGAGACCTCCTCCAACCCCACTGATGATTCCCCCGATGGTCTCTAAAGGCGTGTTTAATCCCCCAAGTGTTAAGGTTTTTGCTCCCAAGGTAATATGTTCTGCCCCCGACAACGCTCCAATGCTTATTCCAGGGTTAGTAATGCCACTAATGTCAATTTCTGCTCCTCCATTATTAAGAATGGTTGCATTATCCGCTGTTGCTGCGCCTGTAAAATTTGTTGTTCCATTGTTTGTGACAAGATTTGCAAGGGTTGTGGCGTTCACATTAAAAACAGCTCCTGCATCTACGGTTACAGGACCGTTTAAAGCGCCTGTTAACGCCAACGTTCCACTATTGATGGTTGTCATGCCTGTGTACGTATTGGCTCCTGCAAGAGTAAAAACGCCTGAACCTTTTTTAATCATCCCACCTGTACCAAAGAGAACGCCTCCAAAATTTGTGGGTATATTATTTCCACCTGTCGTAAGGGTAAAAGATCCTAAATTAACATCTCCAAGGCCCTGCAACCCCCCTATGGTTTCATCAGCCGTGAGAATATATTGAGTGCCAAGTGCAAGTGTAAGCGTCTGGTTATCTGGAAGAGGCCCTGCGATACCGCCTCCATTAATTATTATACCTCCCGTAAAAGTGTTATTTCCTAAAAGAGTGAGAATCCCCGTTCCTTCTTTAGTTAGTCCTCCAGTCCCCGATATAATACCTGAATAGGTTGTAGATTGGTTATTTCCTCCCGTTGTAAGCCTAAAGGCATTCAAATGGATATCTCCTGAGCCTATAAGTGCTGCTATCGTTTGATCGGCTGTCAGATCGTAGCGCCCCGGGTTATTTACGGTAAGGACTGTTGTTGCTGGAAGGAAGCCTTCAAGAATACCATCATCAATAGTTGTAGGACCTGCATAGGTTGGAACTGTCGTTTGTATTGTAAGCGTTCCTGTCCCTATTTTCTTGATACCCCCGAGCCCACTTATAAGGCCATCAATGGTAGTTGATGTATTCAAACCACCCAGGGTTGCTATTTTTGACCCTAAAGCAAGACTTCCTACCCCTGAATAAGATCCAATACTGAACCCCAGCGTAGCAACCCCACTGATGTCAACAACCCCAGCATTAGCAATGGTTGCAGTGTTCGCTGTCGCTGTCCCTGTAAAGTTTGTCGTTCCATTGTTTGTAAGAAGAGTCGTCAGGGCTGTGTTAGTAACATTAAAGGTAGTCCCCGCATCCACGGTAACGGGTCCATTTAAAGACCCCGTCAGTGTAAAACCTCCTCCACTGACAGTTGTTAAGCCTGTATGTCCTCCCACACCTGAAAAAGAAAAATCTCCGGTTCCTGTTTTTGTCAGTCCACCTGTGCCAGAGAATGTTCCTGAATAAGTTGTTGAAGTATTACTCCCTCCAAAAATAAGGGCAGAGGCACCCAGCTGGACAAAACCCGATCCTGCAAGAGATGCTATGGTTTGTCCCGCTCCATTGAGATCATAGGTTCCCCCTCCATTTATGGTGAGGGTTGTGTTTGCGGGAAGCAAACCTGCCAACACACCGGCATTAATCGTTGTAGGCCCTGTGTAAGTTGGAACTGTTGTTTGTATCGTAAAGGTTCCTGTTCCTACTTTCTTTAATCCTCCTCCAAAACCACCATCAGAGAGAGCTCCTGAATAAGTTGTTGAGGTCGTATCTCCGGTTGTTAATATAAAATTACTTAAATTAACAATCCCTGATCCAGTAAGAGATCCTATAGTTTGATGACTTGTGAGATTATAGCTTCCTCCTCCATTTACTGTAAGAGCAGTCGTTGTGGGAAGAAGCCCTGCTAACACCCCTGCATTAACCGTTGTAGGGCCTACGTAGCTTGGAGCAGTGGTGAGCGTAAACGTTCCTGCCCCTTGTTTTGTTAGTCCCCCTCCAAAACCCCCATCAGAGAGAAATCCCGAATAGATTGTTGAGCTGTTATCCCCTCCCGTCGTTAGGATAGAGGCTCCTAAGCTTACATCTCCTACTCCCGCCAATGATCCTATGGTTCGAGGAGCCCCATTGAGAGCATAGGTTCCTCCTAAATTCACCGTAAGAGCTGTTCCTGTTGGAAGGAGTCCTGCCAAAATACCATTATTGATTGTTGTTGCTCCTGTGTAGTTATTGGCTCCTAAAAGGGTAAATGTGCCTGTTCCTGTTTTTATCAATCCCCCTGTGCCCGTAAGAATTCCCGCATAACTTGTTGAAGAATTATTTCCTCCTGTCGTCAGAAAAAACGCACCTAAGTTTACAATTCCAGCGCCTGTTCCTGCTAAAGCTCCTATGATTCGAGAAGCTCCATTAAGGTCATAGATTCCAGGTCCATTCACCGTAAGGGCTGTTCCTGTTGGAAGAAATCCTGCTAATGTTCCGTTATTGATTGTGGTTGTCCCGAAATAGGTTGGAGCCGTTGCAAATGTTAGAGTATTTGAGCCTATCTTAATAAGATTTCCAAGCCCACTCATAATACCGCTAATTGTATCTACCTGATTCAAGGCTCCAAGGGTTAAGGTTCTACTCCCCAATACAACTGCTCCCGCACCAGAGAGAGAGCCAATACTTATTCCAGGAGCTATGGTTCCACTAATGTCAACAGTGCCAGCATTAGCAATCGTCGCAGCGCTCGCCGTCGCTGTCCCAGTAAAGTTAGTCGTTCCATTATTTGTAAGAAGGTTCGCAAGAGTTGTGTCGGTCACATTAAAAATAGACCCTGCATCCACAGTGACAGATCCACTTAAAGACCCCGTTAATGTCAATGTTCCGCCGCTTACGGTTGTTAAACCCGTATATGTATTCACTCCCGAGAGTGTCAGTGTATTCGTCCCTATCTTTGTTAAGTTTCCTATTCCTCCAATGATTCCACTCAAAGTTAAGGCATTCCCATTCGTATCTACTATTCCCGCGCTCGTTAAATTAATCCCATTCCCAAGCGTCAGTCCTCCACTTGCAGCCCGTAACGTAGTTCCTACTCCATTGAATGTGAAAACTCCTGTTCCAAGGACTGTATCATTCGTCTGGATTGCTATCGTCCCCCCCGTGATTGTCGTCCCTCCACTATATGTATTATTCCCTGAGAGAGTCAGGATATTCGTCCCTGTCTTTGTTAAGCTTCCAACTCCTCCAATAATTCCACTTAAGGTTAAGGCATTACCATTCGTATCAATGGTCCCGCCGCTACCATTCAATGTCACCCCACGAGCACTCGTAAACGCTCCTAAGGCTTGCAGGATTCCTCCTCCAAAGGTTAGCCCTCCTGCCGTATTCCCCAAGTTCCCATTATTCGTAACAGCAAGAGTTCCCCCATTGATTATCGTTCCTGTATAGGTATTCACTCC